>Ga0308005_10000028_pt1 | contig 53840 bp, 41 predicted proteins | sample Neamet67_FD_203142 | JGI IMG/M metagenome (GOLD analysis project Ga0308005, IMG submission 203142) | Marine microbial communities from water near the shore, Antarctic Ocean - #67 | ecosystem: Environmental > Aquatic > Marine > Unclassified | place: Southern Ocean | collected 2014-06-07 | reverse complement strand
TGCCATTCCCCCAGGGTGTGTGTGCTTGGAATCCGCGCTGGTTCCCGGTCGCATCCGGGGAGTGAATCCAAAAGGCACTACTGTTGCCATTTCCTGTTCTGAACTGCCAGAAAGTAACAGACATCGAGTTGTTGATGAATGCTTGGTCGAGATGGGAGCCAGCGGGTGTTTGTGCGTAGGCTCCGTCGTTGATCGCGCCGAGTTCGATTGCCTCGTCTCCCGGGTTGCCAGTCGTGCCCATGCCAGTGGTGGTTAGGACTGCTGATCCGCCGAGTACGGCGGCAGGTGTGTTGCCAGCTTGATCAGCCAGTTGACCGTCAAAATTGAAATACGCTAGCAGGGTGAGTTCGTCCGTGCCCAAGGTGCTGTCGATGTCAGTCGGGTCGCTCCCATTGCTGATTTCAAGAAAGTCGCCGAAGCCGTCGCCGTCGGTATCTACTCGAGTCGGGTCTGTGCCGGGCTGATTCGCATCGACGAAGGGCTTGGTTGGATCTTCCACATCGTCGCTGAGACCGTCGCCATCCGTGTCGGAGTTCTTCGGATCCGTGCCGGTGTCAGTCGCATCGACGTAGGTGCCTGTGTTGGTCTCAACGCCATCCAGAAGATTGTCCATGTCGTAGTCGTCGTTGTCCGGCTCGAGGCCAGCTTCGAATTCCTCAAGGTTCGTTAGGCCGTCCAGGTCCAAGTCACCGTCCGGGCCGTTGTTCGGATCGACCGAGCCGTCGTCACTCGAGGAAAGGCCAAAGGCCACTTCCCAAGAGTCTAACAGGCCGTCATTGTCGGCATCTTCGGGTTTCTTTGCGATATCGCTCGGAGTGGCGGTGCCCGCTGCCAGCTGGCCGATTTCCGTCTCGGTGAGAGTGCCGGAGTAGACTGCAAATTCATCCAACATCCCGGTGAGATTATTGGTGCCGCCACCGTTAGCTCCTATCGTGACGATGCCAGAAAAAGGATCCAGCGGCTCTGCCCCTGGGGCAGTTGCCGATATCGTTCCGTCGACCCAGATCTCCTGATTGCCGAGGCTGTCCCGCTGGACGACGATGTGCTGCCAGACGTTTGCATTGATAAGTCCTCCGGAGGTCAGGCGCTGTCCACCGCCACAGCATCCGGACTGGTCAAAGTAGAATGTGCCGTTACTCCACGGAGAGTGAACCTGAAAACCGCGCCCGTCATCAGCGGCAGTCGGGGAGTCCACCCAAAAGGCCGTCGTGGCGAAGAATCCGCCGCCGCCGTCACCCACGTTGACTTGCCAAAAAGACACTGCCATCGAATTCGTCGTTACCGCGAGGTCGAAATGTGATCCGGCCGGAACGCGTGCGAAGGCACCACTGCCGGCCCCCGCGCCGAGATCGAGCGCGTAATCGCCCGCGAGCCCGGAGCGCCCGCCCATGTCTGCCGTGAATGCCGCAGGTGCCGTGATTACCGCGTCTGGAGCGATTCCACTGGAGGCAGGTGCGACCGCTGGGTCGGTGTTATCGTCGAAGTCGTAGTAGCCTAGCAAATCTGCAGCCTGACTAGATTCGGCAGCCAGAGAGATGAGGGCGAGAAAGGTTAATGAGGATGTGGGGTATTTTTTCACAAGGATTTGAAGCTAAGTTTCACATTTTTTATATGAGAAATATCAACGCTGACATTTTCAGTTTAGCGAATTCCTGTCAACAAGTCATTTATGGGGCCTCGCCCTACACCGGCTTTTGCTTGCCAATTGGCAATTCTGTATAAATCTAACAGGGATGGATCAAAAAAGAGAATGTGAGGATAGGATGAAATCTTCCTTGCTCGAGGCGAGTCGTGCTGATCTGGCCTTGGTCTATCGCCTCGCATACGTGAGCCAGGCAACCAAGCATTTTGGTTCGGATGATCTCGCTGATATTGAGCAGAAATCATTGTCCCTAAATGCGGACTTGGACATCACAGGAATCTTGGTGATAGACGAAGGAAGAATTCTTCAGATTTTGGAAGGAGGAAAGCAGTCTGTGATCAATCTATTTGAGCGGATTTCAAAAGATCCTCGTCATGAGTCGGTAAAACAAGTGGCAGGAAGTGAGCAGGACCATCGACTTCTATCTTCATGGAGTATGGTCGCTGGTCAGGCGTCTTCGACGCCCGAAGATCTACGGGCGGATTTCCGCCTACTTCACGACAGGCTCACGAAGCGCGAGCGCCTTGACGATGTTTCCGCTGAAGAGGTTGAATTGCTAAAGGTGATCGCTCTGTTCCGGTCCGTGCCAATTTGATCTGGAATCTCTTGAGGGATCATGAGGGTCTTGAATTCAAAAATCAGGACATCGGGTTTGGAAACCTGCCGCCCCGTAGATGGGCGGTCATCGGCTCCTTGTAAAAGGTAAGGGACGTCTGGAAACCAAAGATTGATGGAGTCAATTTTCAGAGAACACGCCGGTCATTCTTCGTGTGTGATTCGCGCGAGATAAACCGATCTCACATCCCGCCAAGCCTGCAACTACTGGCTCAGATCGAGCGGAGTGGCAAACACGCCGTTAATCGCTCGCCGGATCGCGAAGATTTCTGACTCTGCTCAATGAGATCCCAAATAACCGCTGCCAAAACAATCCTTGGCATGGTGGGAAGGAGGACTACGTTCTCGCATTATGAATTTCCGTCCTGAAACGTTCTGCGGATGAAAGCCGCTCGTTTTTTCGCCTGATTCTCCGTCTCACCGTTCCCGTGCTCAATTATCTCAGCTCAATTCTTGCCCCTCTTTCCCCCGTAACTCCCTCTCCGATCCCTTCCAGCAGTCCACCCCCAAAGCAAATTCCTAGCAGTCAGTCATGTCCCCGAAACTCGTCGGCATTCTTGTTTACCTACTGATCCTTTTAGGCATCGGGTGGTTCGCCTCCAGGCGAGTGAAATCTCTCGGCGATTATATCGCGGCGGGAAAGCGGCTGGGGTTTCTCCCGGCTGCCCTTTCGGCGCGAGCCACCGGTGAATCAGCCTGGCTGCTGTTGGGGCTCACCGGGATGGGCGCCGCGATCGGCCTCCAGGCGTTCTGGGTGGTGGTCGGCGAAATCGTGGGAGTGGGCATCGCCTGGCTCGCGATGAACCGGCGCTTTAATCGGCTCACCACGAAATACGGGGCGCTTACAATTCCCGACTACCTGGAGGCACGATTTCGAGATACTTCTCATTCGCTAAGGCTCGTTTCCGCATGCGCCTTAGTCGTATTTGTCATGATTTATGTCAGCGCCCAGATCGACGCGACGGCGACCGCATTCAACAGCTTCCTGGGTTGGAACTACCTCACCGGCGCGGTGGTCGGGTTCAGTGTCGTCGTCATTTACATCGTGGCTGGCGGATTTTTGGCCGTGGTTTGGTCGGATGTTTTTCAGGGGACATTGATGTTCATCGGTCTCGTGACTATCCCGATTATCGGTCTCTTTTACGCCGGTGGTTGGAACAACGTTGCCGACGGGCTCGAGGCACAAGATCCTGGTCTGATGTCCATCTGGGGCCCGGCCGGATTGACGCTGAACAACCTTCTGGCAATCGTGGCGCTTGTTTCGATCGGCCTGGGATTCCTCGGTTCGCCGCAGGTTTTTGTTCGCATCCTGGCGCTCAAATCCGAATGCGAGGTCAAGAAGGGCGCCATCGTCGCGATCTTCTATACCACCCTGACCGATTGCGGGGCGGTCATGATTGGTATGATCGGGAGACACCTTCTCATGGGGCCGCAAGATTCCCTAGTCGCCGTCCTCGGGGCCAATGGGCAAGACGTCCTTCCCTTGATCGTTGAAATCCTCATTCCAGTGACCCTCATCGGCCTCGTCATTGCCGGGGTCCTATCCGCCGCGATGTCGACGGTCGATTCCCTGCTGATGGTCGCCGCGAGTTCCGTTGTCCGCGACGTTTACCAGCGGATCATGAATCCATCGCTGCCCGATGAAAGCTTGGTGAGACTATGCCGGTTGACGACTGTTGTGCTGGCCATGGGTGCTTTTGCACTCGCGATGACGGTCGCCTACGCCATTCCCGAGCGGACTGTCTTTTGGTTCATCGTCTTTGGCTGGTCCGGGATCGCCGCAACGTTTTGTCCAACTATGATTCTGTCCCTTTTCTGGAAGCGATTTACCCGGCGAGGCGCTCTTGCCGCCATGATCTCGGGTTTTCTCGCCGTGCCGTTTTTCAAGTTTGTGATGCCCGCGCTGCCTGGCGCCACTGGCGAGGCTTTTGCAAATCTCGAGGAGATGTTTCCGGCCTTCGTGGTCGGCTTTACCGTCGCCATCTTTGTCAGCCTTTTTGACCGAAAGGGCCAACTGGCGCTTCAAGGAATCGAGGCCGAATTGAAATCTTAATCGGACTGACGTGGCTGTAGGTGGGCGCAGATTTTAGATAGCCCCCTTTCTTTCCTCTCCGATCGGTTTCAACGACGCCCTCAAGCGATCACCCCCCAAAGCAAAATCCTAGCAGCAGCAGCCTTAAAGAAAGGCGCCGTTGTTTTGTGCGCCTGGTTTCGTGGGCCTAGGACGGCCATAAATGCCTGCTACGTGTATGTGACACGGAAATGAACTCTCGAAAGCACGTCAGTAGACCTTCAAATCTCCACCAGGCATGAAAGTGGAGGCGACAAAACCCCAAATATTGTCCTTCGGAATCTCGATGAAAGCGACAACGTTGCTGGAACCGTCTCTGTCCACACGAAAAGCCATTCGATTCTCATTTCCCCCGCTTTGAAAAAAGAGTGACCGAGGTCCGTTACTCCCGTCACCGCTGAAGTCGAAAATTCCCCAGGATTCTTCGTTTCGGAAACTTCCAGTTTCATCCAATAGGAAATGGGAAATTCAGCCCGAAATATCCTCAATCGGCGGATCGAGTCCAATGTAGCCCGTGTCGTCAAAAGGTTTTTTTCTGGAAAGGCCCGAGGGGGAGGAGACTGCGGGATTCCCATCAAATCCTTCGAATGTAGTCATCTCTGCGCCGGAAGCGAAAAGGGGGGTATTGGAAGGCCTAGGTAAAGAAATCTTCCCATGATGAGGCGGTCTAAACGTGGCGACGCAGTATACGTTTGCAAAAAATTTAAAGAAATGTTGAAAGTCAAGGTATAAATGGCCAGTATGAAGAATTCACTGGTATTTTTTTACTTTCGTTCCAGGCTGCCGCCGCAATGCCGAGCCGTGAAACGAACAATCGTATCATCCTTCCCACCCGCCGCACCTTTCTTGCGGCCACTACCGCGGCCGCGGCCAGTTTGGTCGCCACGACTCAAACCTCCCACGGATTTCTTTTCCGTCAATCTCCGCCGCTTAACCTCAATAGTCTCCCTAAAACTTGGTTAAAGCTTGAGGGAGAGCAAAAAGTTCAGAGTTATGCCAAGTATTTGACAGGACTTCGACTCAAGTATGTGACTCCTCTTCAGGTCATTAAGTCCCATGCTAAGACAAAAGGGAGCCTTTGGAATACGCTGCCTCCCAAGTCGATGTGGCGCGCCATGGCGGGAACGCTGATGGCTGCAGACCGCGTCGCAGCTGTTCTTGAGCAACCTATTAATGATGTAGTTTCGGCATACCGGAGTCCTGCCTACAATCGTCGTTGCCCTGGTGCCAAGCCCCGCTCCTGGCACATGCAGAACTTCGCGCTCGATCTTCAGTTCAAGGCTTCCCCAAGCTCCGTCGCCTGCGCTGCGCTTTATGTGCGTTCCAAGGGGGCGTTCCAAGGGGGGATCGGACGCTACTCCGACTTTACCCACATTGATACCCGTGGTCACAACGTGGACTGGTAAAATTTCCAGCCAAAGAGAATTTCGAATAAGGCCACCTTACGAGGGGGGCTTTTTTATGGACTGACCTAGGAAGCCCAGTTGGAAATGGGAGTGATGGAAACTCTCTTAAAATGAGTCGGGAAGGTGGAAGACGTGTTGGAAAGAGCAGGAGGCGTCGATATCGTAGGCATTGGAGATCTAATCCTAAAGGTTGACCTGGATCCTATACAGATTCCACGGCGCGGGCGCAGCGAAGGATTGTTTTTTCTCCAAGGTGTGGGCCAAGGATTTGAAGTCCAATCGGGAGGCTGTCGATGGGCTCAAGAGGGACCGAGATTCCGCAGTTGCCAGCGAGATTCGCCGAAATTGTGTAGATATCAGCGAGGTAGTGTTTAAGCGGGTCTCCGGAGGCGGCTCCCATTTTTGGGGCCGTTTCCGGGGCGACCGGGGTCAGGATGGCATCGACCTTCTCAAAGGCTTCTTGAAAGTCCCGACGAATGAGAGTGCGGACTTTCTGTGCGCGAAGGTAGAAGGCGTCGTAGTAGCCGGACGACAGGACGTAAGTTCCCAGAATGATCCGTCGCTTGACCTCGGATCCAAAGCCAGCCTCCCGGCTGTCTTTGTAGAGAGAGAGCATGTCTGCCGGGTGATCCGTGCGATTTCCGTAGCGGACCCCGTCAAAGCGGGAGAGATTTGAAGAGGCTTCCGCCGGTGCGATGATGTAGTAGGTGGCTACCGCATACTCGGTGTGAGGGAGGGAGATTTCGACGATTTCGGCTCCCTGTGATTCGAGCTTCTTTGCGGCAGATTCGATACGCTCGCGAATTTTTGGGCAGAGGCCGTCGGCGAAATATTCTTTGGGCAGGCCGAGTTTCATTCCCGAAACGCCGGCGTCCAAGCCTTCGGTGTAGTCAGGCACCGGGTCCTCCAGAGATGTTGAGTCGCGAGGGTCGATTCCGGCCAGAGCATTGAGAAGAAGGGCTGAATCCTCCACGGTATGAGTGAGGGGGCCAATCTGATCGAGCGAGGAGCCGAAGGCGACGAGGCCATAGCGGGAGACGCGTCCATAGCTTGGTTTTAGGCCTACGACACCGCAATGACTGGCGGGTTGACGGATGGAGCCACCGGTGTCCGAGCCAAGGGAAGCTGGGATTAGGTTGGCCGCGACGGCGGCAGCTGATCCTCCGGAAGAGCCGCCGGGAATGTGTCCGGGAGCGGAAGGGTTTTGAGTTGTTTGAAGGCCGGAGTTTTCGGTTGATGAGCCCATTGCGAACTCATCGAGATTGGTTTTTCCAAAAGGAATGGCGCCGGCGGCTCTCAGCTTGGTGATGGCTGTGGCATCGTAAGGAGAGGTGTAGGCGTCTTTGAGAAATTTGGAGGCGCAGGTGCAGGGCTGGCCTGCGACGTTAATGTTGTCTTTTATCCCGATGGGAAGACCGCCAAGGGGGAGAGAGAGATCGGCTTTTTCGGCGGCGGCAAGGGCGTCCTCGCTATGATGGGAAAGAAAGGCTCCGACATCGCCGTCACGTGATGAAATCTGAGCGATGACATCTTCGACAATGTCGCGGGAGGAAATTTCGCCCGATGTGAGTTGGCGGCGAAGCGAGCTAAGAGAGGAGGCGGCGAGTGACATGTTCGAGAAAGATTAGGCGTCGACGACTTTGGGAACCCGGAGTTGGTTGTCGGCTTGGTCAGGGGCATTCTGAAGAAAGCCCTCGGTAGGGAGGCTTTGAACAGGGATGTCTTCGCGCACTTTGTTAGAAAGATCGTGGGCGTGGGCGGATGGCTCGATGCCTTCGATGTCGACTTCAGAAAGTTTTTCGATGTGCGCCATGATGCCCTCAAGCTGCCCGCCAAAACGGGTGACTTCTTCTTCGCTCAAATTGATGCGAGCGAGGTTGGCGACATAGCGGACATCGATGTGGGAATCAGCCATGGACGGAGGATGTACCGGAGAAGCGCGGGAGGGAACCGCAAAGACCGAGCATGATGGGGAAATCTCTGGATGCTAAAGGTCCAGAGTATTAAGTCTTGAGAAGACGGGCATCTTTGGGGCGCTTCTTCCGCTCCATTCCATGATCGCTTGAATTTTCCACATTCCCGAGTGGTCAGGAGAGCACGCCGTAGCGAACGAGCGAACTGTAGATCCACCAGCAGACCGACACGGTGGCGGCAGAAAGGAGCACAAAAAGCACGGTATTACGGGTGCGATAGCGGCGCTCGTTGATGATTTGTCCTTTGCTGAGATCGGCGTAGAAACGACGCTCACGACGACGGTCCTCGAAATCATCGGGGGCCGGGATGATGTTTCGTTCACGTTCCTGTTGTTCGAGCAACTTCAAGGGAGCATTCTCGATCAATGATTCATACTTCGCGATTTCAATATTCAACTCCGAAAGCTCATTAAGCGAAGGTGCTGCGGGTTGGCGTTTCATTTTGCGGAAGAACATAATCCGATGGAGCTTACTTGAAGAGATAGATCAGAAGGGCAAGGGAACCAAAGATGATGACGGGCAGATTGAAGGCCAGTCCATTTCGAAGCATGGTGAGGAAGTTGGAGTTCGACGTGATGTTGCTGGGCGAGGAGGATGGGGCGCCTAGAACACTGCCCTTGCCGGAGCCGTTGAAATAGGCGGCGGCCTGCTGGTATTCGTCTTCTGCTTTGTCCAGGATAACGAGGGCGTTTTGGATCTCGGTGCTCAGGGATTCCTTGGGCCAAGCCTCCGGGTTGATCGTTTCGATCCGGCTGAGGTGATTGACGAAAGAGGTGCGCGTTTGGTCAAGGTCGCCCAGTTCTTGTTTTGAATCGAAAAGCTCGCGTTCGATTGTGGTGATGGCGGTGGAAATTTTTTCGGAAAGATCAAGTTGCCCGTTCAGGAATTCCTGCTTGCGGTGGTTCAGGTCTTCGAGAGCGAGTTTTTCCTGCTCCAGCTCTTTGCGCTGGCTCTGAAGTGTTTCAAGTTGTGACTGGGCGTCGGCCAACTTTCCTTCGATGTCTTCGGTGAAGGCGGGGTTGTCAGATGAGATCTCCATCTGGGTTTCGCGGACTTTAATGTGTTGTTTGCGCTCTGCGGTGGTTGCCATAATGTCGGGGGTGGTTTGGAAACAGCTGAGTGAATCTAGCATTGAGACTTACCGGAAACAAGTTTTTAATTAAGAAAACTTAGATATCCTTCAATCCTGATTATTCAGGAAGGTCGTCATCGCGAAATGGCTTTGAATACCAGCGCCAACAGGGGCGGAAGAGGGCTTTGAGATCTTCGAGGAAGAGGTAGGCCGCCGGAATGAGGAGGAGGGTGATTGCGGTGGCGAAAAGAATTCCGAAGCCGAGGGAAACGGCCATGGGCTTGAGGAATTGGGCGTGGATTGCACGGTCAAGCATCAGGGGCATGAGGCCGGCAAAGGTGGTAATTGAGGTCAGGAAGATGGGGCGGAATCGCCGGACACCCGAAATGAGGACGGCTTCTTTCAAGCCCATCCCTTCCCGTCGTTTTTGGTTGATGAAATCGACGAGGACGAGGGAGTCATTCACGACCACACCGGTGAGCGCCATGATTCCGAAGACTGAGAGCCAGGAGGGGGTGATATCAAGGATGATGTGCCCAACGTAGGCTCCGATGATTCCAAAGGGGATTGCGAGGAGAACGATGAGCGGCTGCAAAATGGACTTGAAGGGGATGGCCAGGAGCGCATAGAGGACAAGGATAAGGCCTCCAAAGAGCCAGGTGAATCGACTGCCTGTTTCTCGGTCCTCTTTGACATATCCCGCCCAAATCCAACTTAGGTTGGGGTCCTTGGCGACAATGGCGGAGATTTCCGGTTCCAGCCTTTCGGCCATTTTAAGAATCTCTACCTCGGGGGAATCCGGCCGGGCATTCACGTAGGAGACTTGCGCCCCGTTGAGTCGTGTGATGGTTCCGGGTGCCTCCTGGAGTTCGGCGGAAGCAACGGTCGAGAAGGGGATGACAGAGCCGTTAGGAGCCTGAATCGTGAGATTTTCAAAGGTGAACATCGATTCCCGCTTTTCTTTTGGCAACCGGACCATGACGCGGATTTCTTCGCCCTCTCGTTGGAGGCGTTGAGCCTCTTCCCCGTAGAAGGCCTGTCGAATTTGTTGGGCGAGTTCACGTTGCGTGATTCCCAGTTCAAGGGCCTGTGGTTTTAGGGTGATGGCGAATTCCTCGCGCTGCCGTTGGTTGTCGGCGTGGGCTCCCTCAATGCCGTTTTGTGCTTCGAACAAAAGTTCCAGTTTTTCGGCAGTGGTGCGTTTTGAATCGCTGTCGGGTCCGCGGAGTTCGATGCTGAGGTCATTGAGTTCGGAGCGACCTCGGCTTCGGCTGCCCCATTCGCCTGAGACACGGAAGTCTCGAACGCCGGGGATTTTTCCGACTCGTTCCTGCCACTGTTTGGCAATTTCAGCGTTTGTCGGCCCCGGTTCACTCCGTTCACTTGGAGGCATAATTTCGAGGGAGGCGAATCCCTGCTCGGGATCGCCGGCTCCTCCGTGGCGGGATGAGCCGGTGCTGCTCATGATATTGCGAACCAATGATTCTCCGGTACCTAGATCGATGAGGTCTCTTTTGAGATCTTCGGCGCAGGCTACGATGTGATCGATGTGTTTGTCGGTCTCGGCGAAGGGGGTATTGTCCACCATGCTGAGGTAGGCCGAGATGCGATAGCGTTCGACCTTAGGCATATCGACAAAGCCCATCGCACCGCTTTTGTGATAACCGACTCCTGCTAGGGCGAGGGCAAAAAAAGCGCACATTGTGGTGTAACGGTGATGGACCGCGAAATGGAGAACGGGACGATAGATTTTCTCAATGAATTTTTCGAGAGAGTCGGCGATCCTCTTTTGAAAGCGGGAAAAAAGCCCCATCTTTCTGCGGTTCGTGTTGAGATGTTTGAGGTGGGAGGGAAGAATCAGCTTGGACTCGATGAGAGAAAACACGAGGACTCCTGCGACGATAGGGGGGATTTGGTTGGTCCAGTTCCCCCAAAAACCGGGAAAGTAGGAGAGGGGGATGAAGGCAACGATGGTGGTGATGGCTCCAAAGGTCACCGGAGTTGTGACCTCCTTGGTGCCGAGGACGGCGGCGTCGAGGGGGGTGAGGTCTTCCCGTAATCGGGTGTAAATGTTTTCGCCGGTAATGATGGCGTCATCGACGACAATTCCGAGGACGATGATGAAACCAAAGAGGCTCATGGTATTGGCAGTGATGCCAAAGTAGGGCATGAGAAGGACACCTCCGGCGAAGCTGATAGGGATTCCGATCACGACCCAGAAGGCGAGCATCGGCCGGAGGAAGAGTCCAAGGACCACGAGGACGAGGCCGGCTCCTATCATGAGCGAGTTTCCAAGGGTCGTAAGGCGTCCTCTGATCCGGATCGATTCATCGTCCCACGCAAAGAGGTTGATTCCATCCGGGAGGAGGTGGGTAGATTTTTCGATATAGTTGGTGACAGCGTCGGAAATTTTGATCGCGTTTTCATCGCCCGACCTAAGGATGTCGATCATGATGGCGGGTTTCCCGTTGAATCGGGTGATCGTTTCCGCGTCTTCGAAGCCATCTTTGAGTTGGGCTAAATCCTCGACCCGCAGTTGCGCGCCATCGGCCGAGGTGACGACGATGTTGGCGAAATCATCCCGGCTGTAGGCCTGCTCGTCAGTCCGGATCATGATCGATCCTGCCGGGGTTTTTAAGGAACCTGCCGAGAGGGCGAGCGACGAGCGGCGGATGGCATTGACGAGATCTTGAAAGGCCAACCCGTGGTCTCGGAGCTTTCGATCGTCGGCTTCAATGCTGATTTCGAGCGGAAGGTTGCCCCGCATGTCAGTCCGTGAAATTTCGGGGAGATCGAGCAGTTCGTTTTCGATCCGACGAGCTGTTTTGTAGAGTTCGGTGTCGCTGAGATCACCGGTAATCGCGATAGTGAGAACCTCACGATAGTTCGACATGTTGGGGATGTCGATCCGAGGGCGTTCGGTCTCCCCGGGAAAGGTGTTGATGGCCTCGACCCGTGCTTCTACTTCATCGCGGAGTTCCCGCAGATCGACCCCGTCCTCAGCTTCCACGTCGATGTTTGCGGACCCGCTGCGTGCATGTGCTTCAATGAGTTTGACACCCGGGAGATCCCGGAGAACGCGCTCGACGGGGATAATAATGTGTTCTTCAACATCCTGCGGGCTGGCGCCGCGGAAGCGCATGTTGATTTCAACTTCGCCAATGTCGTAGGATGGCGAGACCTCCAGGGGGATTTTGTTGAAGGCCGTGTAAATGCCGCCAAGAATAATCGCCACCAGAAGAAAATTGGAGGCGATGTCATTTTTGGCGAACCAGCGGATCATATGGACCGACTATAACGGGAGATCTTGAGCTGTCCTGTCGTTTCTTGGGAATTTGCGAGTGACCCAAAGATAAATGATACCAGTTCCGCGCCCCACCAGTAACCCGGGGACGAAGGTCGGGTCGCCTTTCCAAAGGAGGAGTTTGGCATAGAGGGTGATTATGTGAAGGAGGCGGGTGGGCCACGGGGAGGAAGTGAGAAGAAGGAGGAATCGTGTTCCGGGGTGAAAAAAAGCCGCAGGGACTGGTGTCACTGCGGCTTGGGTGATGAAGGAGATCTGGCTTGGCGTTTGGAAAAAGCGGCAGCGTTACTTGTTGTTGACGCGGGTGAATTGTTTGAGGCGGAGGCCGTTCAGAGCGATGAAGCCCGTGGCGTCGTTCTGGTTGTAGGCTTCTTCCTGTCCGCCTTCCATAGTGGCGATGTCTTCGTCGTAGAGGCTGTTCGGGGAGCGGCGCCCGGCATTCATGATGTTGCCTTTGTAAAGCTTGAGGCGGACTTCGCCGTTCACGGTTTTTTGGGTCTCGGTGACGAGGGCCTGGAGGGCGTCTCGCTCGGGGGCAAACCAGAAGCCGTTGTAAACGAGCTTGGCGTAGGTGGGGATGAGCCCGTCGCGGAGATGCTGGGCATCACGGTCGATGGTGAGGGTCTCGAGGTCCTGGTGAGCGGCGAGGAGGATGGTGCCACCGGGGGTCTCGTAGATGCCGCGTGACTTCATGCCGACGAAGCGGTTTTCGACGATATCGATGCGGCCGATGCCGTGTCTGCCACCGAGGTGGTTGAGCACGCGCATGACGCCGTAAGGGGTGAGGAGGGTGTAGCCGTCTTGCTCGCCTTTGACTTCGAAGTCAGAAAGCTCGCTGAGGTAGCTGGAGAGCTTGTCGTTTTTGAGTCCGATGATGTTTCCTTTTTCGAAGAGGCATTGGAGATACTCGGGAGTGTCGGGAGCGTCTTCGGGCGAGACGGAGAGGACATACATGTCGGTGTCTTTCTCGGTGGTGCCGTCATACCAGGTGTCCTCGAGCGCGCCGGCTTCGAAGGAGATGTGGAGAAGATTACGGTCCATGGAGTAGGGCTTGCTTTTGGAAGCTTGGACGTCGATCCCATTTTTTTCGCAGTAGGCGATCATTTCAGCACGGCCGGGGAATTCTTCGCGGAAGGAATCGTCGCGCCATGGGGCGATCATTTTGATGTCGGGAGCGAGGGCATTGAGGGCGAGCTCGAAGCGGACCTGATCGTTGCCTTTTCCGGTGGCTCCGTGGGCGATGGCGTCGGCGCCTTCCGCGATGGCAATATCGAGCATGCCTTTAATGATGCAGGGGCGGGCGATGGAGGTGCCGAGGAGGTAGCGGCCTTCGTAGACGGCATTGGCCTGGAACATGGGGAAGATGTAGTCGGCCGCGAATTCTTCCTTGAGGTCGCCGATGTAGCATTTGGAAGCACCCGTCGCGAGGGCTTTGGCTTCGAGGCCATCGAGTTCCTCGGCCTGACCGACATCCGCGCAATAGGCGATGATTTCGGCGTTATATTTTTCTTTGAGCCAGAGAAGGAGGACAGAGGTGTCAAGACCTCCGGAGTATGCGACCACGATTTTCATCGGGGTTGGGATAAGGCAGAGACGGGGGAATGGCGAAAGTTTTTTTTAGCTAGGCGAGGAGATTTTAATGGCTCACGCAGAGGCGCGGAGGCGTAGAGGCTTGGCTGAGGAGCTTGGCTTGTGGACCAAAAGCGGGAGCTTTGGGCTCCCTATTCCTGGATTGAGATCCCGGGCTAAAGTCAGGTGCCCGTAGTTCTAAGGGACTTCGATGTAGAAGGGTTGGGTGAGGATGCGGAAGAAGCTTTTGGTGGAAAGGGGGAGGACTGTTTCAGATGGTCCGATGATCTCGATGGGAGCTCCGATCTGTGACCAACTGAGGTCGAGGAGGGTTGAGCTGGATTCGATGATGTATTCGATGCCTTCAATTCCCGTAAACGAGACAGCGGCATTGCTCCCATCGGCTGAGATGTCGATTGCCGGAGGAGAGAGGTCTGGAAGGAGGGCGAAGTTATCGAGGGCGATCGTTTTTCCGTCGGCGGAGTTGGAGCTGGGATAGAAATTCACACCAATTTCGACGATGTCGCTCAAGACGGATGCGGTGACTTCGACAGGGACGAATTCCTCATCATCTTCGTCGTAGATATACCATTGGTCTTTGGAGAAGGAGTTCAGGAGGCTCGACCAGCCGGAGTTGAGGACTTCAAAGTAGTCGCTGTAATAGAAGGTGTCGCCCGCGAGGATGTAGAATTCGACATTGTCGAAGGATGGAAGGTCTTCGACGTAAATATCGCAAGAGACCGAATCAATGCCAGCCGAGGCGTAGTCTCCAACAAAGAATCCCCCGGAGGAGATGGTGTCGGCGAAAAGAGAAACGCCAGCATCTTGAGAGAAGGTAGCGTAGATCTCGGCATCAGTGGTGCCAGGGAGTTTCCAGGAGGCGTTAAAGGCTTCGCCAGTGGCGTAATTGTAGAAACCCCATCCGTCGGCATTGTCTTCTTTGGTAAACGACTCGATCGCGCCCAGAACCTGAGCCTGGAGGGGGGTGGCAAGAATCAGGAGAGAGGAGAGGAGTTTCATGTTTATTTAGACGGAGGGGCCCGCATTTTTCAGAAATTGAATGAGAAAATCGATTCTTTTTCGGACCTCGCGAGTTTCCAGGAGGCGTTGGCGGTCGTTTGAGTCGTGAATGAATTGTTGGGCAACAGCATCGGAGCAGGTGGCTGAGTCTCCGGCTTTGTCGAGGGTGGCATTGATCTGTTCGTTGACTTCGGAGGGGAAGCTGGAGAGGGCTCGGTTGATGGCGCGGCGGAGGCGGCCGAGGGATTCTTTTTCCTCGGCGGCGGGAAGGGTGGTGTCGAGGACGGGACGGATTTTGGCGTGGGGGTAGGGTTTGTCGTCGAGCCATTCCTCGAAATAAACGCGTAAGATCCCGTGGAGGAGGAGGTTGGAGGTGCCTTCATCGGATTCCCGGGAGGCGCGGATGAGGCCGATAGTTCCGACGGGGGCGGCGCAACGGTCTGGATCGGTGCTATCGTCGCCCAAGAGGTTGCCGACGCAAAACATGCAGTTTCCCTCGATGGCTTCTTCGAGCATCTGACGGTAGCGAGGCTCGAAGATATGGAACGGCATCCCTCCGTGAGGGAAGAGGACGGTGTTGGGCAGGAGGATGACGCCGCAGGTTTCGGGAATGGTGAGGGAGTTCACTTTTTGGTGAGAGGTTTTTAACCACAGAATGAGCGGAAGCTGGTCGATCGCGTGGAGTTAAGGGGTGCGATTTGCGGATCGGCGGCGGCATTGAAGGCGTTAACGATCTTGGTGTCGGCGATGAGGATTTTTTCGACGACGAGGTCGGGACGAAGCTTTTCGATGAAGTGCTTTTTGGAGTGAACGGGGTATTCGGGCTGTTACTCGAAGGAGAGGCTTCGTTATTGAGAATTCGAGGCCGAGTTTCAGTTCTTTTTGAACTTCGATCGCGGCCCCGATGATTTACTTCGAAAGGTCTGAATGAGGATAGTTCTCTTCTTTGTCAGGAAATCTCATCAACCAAGCTTCTGCTCTTTCTGTGGTCAATTTCTCAAGCTTGCGCGAGGGCTTGGTTGAGGTCTTCCAGGATGTCGTCGATGTGCTCGAGGCCGACGGAGAGGCGGACGAGTTCGGGGCGGATGCCGCCGGCCAATTGCTGCTCTGAGGTGAGCTGGGAGTGGGTGGTGGTGGACGGGTGGATGGCGAGGGATTTGGCATCGCCAAGATTGGCGACGTGGGAGAACATCTTGAGCGAGTTGATGAATTTGGATCCGGCTTCGGCGCCTCCTTTGATGCCGAAGACAACGACGCTGCCGCCTTTTCCGCGGAGGTATTTTTGATTCTTAGCGTATTCGGGATCGCCCTCGAGTCCGGGGAAGCGGAGCCACTCGACTTGCGGGTGGTCTTTGAGGTGTTTGGCGACGGCGAGGGAATTTTCGCAGTGGCGTTCCATGCGGAGGGGGAGGGTTTCGATTCCCTGAAGAAACTGCCATGAGTTATCGGGGGCGATACAGGCTCCGAGGTTGCGGAGGGGGCCGGTGCGCATGCGGAGAATGTAGGCAAGGGGGGCGAGCATGTCGGGGAGGTCGTGTCCCCAACGGAGGCCGTGGTAGGAGTTGTCGGGATTGTCAAAGAGGGGGTGTTTTCCTCCGGCCCAGTTAAAGCGGCCGGAGTCGATGACAATGCCGCCGAGGCCAGTGCCGTGTCCGCCGAGCCATTTGGTGAGGGAATGGACGACGATGTCGGCTCCGTGGTTGAGCGGACTGGTGAGGTAGGGAGTCGAGCAAGTGGCATCGACGATGAGGGGGATGCCGTGGGCTTTGGCAATCTCGCCGACGGCGTCGAGATCAGTGACTTCGAGGGCGGGGTTGGAGACGGTCTCGCAGAAAAGGGCGCGGGTTTTTTCGTCAATCGCGTTTGCGAATTGCTGGGGATCTTGTGAGTCGACAAAGCGAACCTCGATTCCGAGGGCGGGGAGGATGTCTTTAAACTGGGTATAACTGCCGCCGTAGAGGTTGCGGGCGGAGACGATGTTGTCTCCGGCCTGGGCAAGGTTGATGATGGAGTTGAAAATTGCGGCGGTTCCGGAGGCGTGCGCGAGACCGGCGAGCTCGTGGGCTCCTTCGAGAAGGCAGATGCGCTTTTCGAGCACATCTGTAGTGGGATTCGTGATTCGGGTGTAGATGTTCCCGAGTTCTTTGAGGGCGAAAAGGTTGGCGGCGTGTTCGGTGTCTTTGAAAGTGAAAGCGGTGCTTTTATAGATGGGGACGGCGCGCGAGTGAGTGTCGGAATCAGGCTGGTGGCCACCGTGGAGACAGAGTGTTTCGTGTTTCATACTTAGGAAGTCTTAGCATGGATTATGCGGAAGGGAAATAGTGGGTGTGGAAAGTCTTATGCAGACGGGTGAAGGAGGGAATCGGGTGATTTTCGGGGGGTTGGTAGATGGCGATTTACTTTTGGAGTTTGCCTTTTTTCTGCGAGCCTATCGCTCGGCTGTGAAGCTAAATGCCAAAGGCTAAGAGCTCATCGCGAAGTGGTGTGGAGATTTTTTGAGAGGTGATGATGGAGGGGGATTAAATCTGCAGGGTTTGGGGGTATTTCTGGCGCCAGAGTTGTGAGGCTGGGAGGATTTGCTCCGTTTTACGGGTGGGGGAGAGTTCCCAAGTGAAGGGCATTTCGGGTTTGAAGTGCTTTAAGAGGTCGTCGTATGGGAGTGAACCAGTGAAGGGGACGCGGTGGTCGCGTGCGGGCCATTGGACGTCGTGAAGGTGTGCTCCGATAAGATAGGGCGCCATTTTTCCGAGCCACTCGTCGTGGTCGAGGAGTCCGAGATTGTGTTTGAGACCGACGTGGCCGAAGTCGTGCCAGTAACCGATTTGAGGGCAGTCCTTGAAGTGCTCCTGCAAGGCGACCATTTCGCGTTCGTCGGGGATGTCCTCGTATTTGGAACGTGACTCAACCGCGAGGATGACGCCGGCTTCTTTGGCGGGTTCGATGAGGCGTTCGAGAGTGTTGATGGCGCGCTCGTAATATTTGGAGCCGGATTTTTCACGCTTCTGCACGCAGGCCAGCTTATCGTCGGCGTATTCGTCGGTGAGTTGTTCTCCCGCGGCGAGCTTTTTGGTGAGGGCGCCGGTCCACTTCTTGTGTGGCATCAGGGGGACGGAGCCCATGTGGAGGACCACGTAATAGGCCCCGAACTCCTTTGCGATTTCGAGGGTTTTAAGGGTTTCGCGGAAGGCTTTGTTGCGTTCGTTTCGGTTGTCGGAGGAGAATTGGTAGGCGTCGGGAGCGTCGATCATCACCTCGGTAGGCGAGGGGAAGTAGTTGTGGACGCCGATACATTTGAACTTGTTGGCAGCAAAGGCGCGCTGGATGCCTGGGAGCTTGGCGACGGTCATCCCGTGGGAGAGCTCGAGGGTGTCGAAGCCAAGTTCGAGGATTTCATCGATCATTTCCTCGCCGTCGGTGTGACGGGAGTTGTTCCAGCAGGTGGAGAAGGCGAGCATGGGTTAGGTTACCGGGTTATTTGGGAGTTGGTTGATTCGGCTGAGAGGAGGGTGCTGTCGGTGGCTGGGGTGCCTCGAGCTTCTCTTCGGTCGTTTTTGAGATGCAAATGATCAGTCACGTGGCCTTTGCTTTGGATTGACGTCAAACCGAAGGAGGTGAACCCAATACTAAACATTAAATTTTGAGTTTTTGAATGCTTGATTCTGAGCTTAGACGAAAGTTTAAGTCTCCGGAGACTTGGTTGAGGGAGCTTGGGTTGAGGGCCCAAAGCTAGAGCGTTCGGCTAGATTAGAGTTTTTCGATGATGCAGTAGAAGGCGCCTGTTTCGCCTTTGGCTGATCTGAAGATTGGAGCGATGGCGTGGGAGCCTTTGGTGAGTTTGGTGGTGAAGGAGATGGCGGTGTCTTTTTTTCCGACGGGTTTGGTGGCGATCTCCTTGCCATTGAGGAGGAGGGCGGCAGTGGCAGCCTTTAAGGCGACACCGGGGGTGGTGCGGAAGGCTTTGGAGGCGCCGGGAACGTTTTTTCCAGGAGGGAGGGTGGCGTTGATGGGGTGTTTGGCTTCTTCGGGCCAGCGAAGGAGGGAGATTTTATACTCTCCTTCTTTCAGGACTTTGATGGCCCAGTGACCGCCGAATTTCTTTTTGTTTCCACCCTGTGCTGCCCGAATCATGCCCTGATGCCAGGGAGGGCCGGTGTTGAGCCAGTCGTGGGCAGTCATAATGACTTTGGGGTGATCCGGATGGCCGAGGTGGATTTCAGTGGTTTGTGGGAATGACGGGGAGATGTCGGCCCACCATTGGTCGTAGAAGGCGCGCATTTTGGCGATTTGCTCCGGGTTATCTTTGGCAATGTTCTTTTGCTGACCGGGATCGGCTTTGATGTCGTAGAGTTCCTTGCCGTTCACGAGGCGGTATTGCTGGGACATGACGGCGGATTTACGCCATTTAACGGGATCCACGACACGTTGTGAGTCTGTGACAAGAAAACGGTCGGGCCAGTGAACATCGGAGTTAGGATCGAGGAGGGCTTTGAGAGTGGAGCCATCGAATTTGACGTCTTCGCTGTTGGGGACGTCACAGACCTCGAGGAGGGTGGGGACGACGTCGACGGCGTGACAGAGGGTGTTGATCTCCCGATGTTGGCTGAGTCCAGCAGCGGGCCAGTGGATGAACATGGGGACGCGGTGCCCCCCATCGTATTCAGAGCCTTTTCTGCCCTTCATGCCGGCGTTGAAGACGTTGGCTCCGGTGGCAGTGCCGTTGTCGGTGGTGAAGATGAAGAGGGTATTTTCGGAGATGCCGAGGTCGGTGAGGAGCTTGCGGGTGGCTCCGACGTTGTCATCGATGTTGGTGATCATGCCAAAAAAGGCGGCGATGCCATCCTTTTGGTCCTCGTAAATATCCAGGTATTTTTGAGGACAATGGAGGGGGCCGTGCGGGGCGTTGGTTGAGATGTAGGCGAGGAAGGGTTCCTTGGTGGCGGCTTTGGCTTTGATGAACTCGTGGGCTTTTTGGAAGAAGACGTCGGTGCAGAAGCCTTTGGCGGGAACGATTTCCCCGTTGTGGAAGTAGGAGCCATCGAAGTAAGAGTTATTCCAGAGGTCGGGGGTTTGGCCGACGCCACCTCCGCCATGGCGGTAAACTTCTTCAAAGCCGCGGTCTTCGGGACGGTAGGGAAAGTTGTCGCCGAGGTGCCATTTCCCGAACATGCCGGTGGCGTAATCTTTGGAGAAATGCTGGCCGAGGGTGACTTCGTTTTCGCGAATCATGGAGCGGCCCATGATGGTGTGCCAGACTCCGGTGCGGTTGGTCCAGTGGCCGGTGAGAAGGGCAGCACGGGTGGGGGAGCAGGTGGGGGCGACGTGGTAGTCGGTGAGGACGGTGGACTCGGAGTGGAGCTTGTCGAGGTGAGGGGTTTTGATGACGGGATTGCCGTGGCAGGCGAGGTCGCCGTAGCCCTGGTCATCGGTGATGACGATGACGACGTTGGGACGAGTTTGCGCGGATGCGAACTGGATGAGGGCGAAGAACCCGAGGAGTTTTTTGATCATGGGATTAGTTGGCTATGGGGGAGCTAAAAAGAATCCCGATTCCTATAATTAGGATCACGGCGATTATGTTGGCCGTTTTCGAGAATCGGAATTGAGGGAAGATTATTTGGATAAGGGCAAGAAGAAGGAGAGAAAAGGACGGAATACGAATGGTGTCGAGACCCCCGTTTGCAGGAGAGAAGAATAAAAGGCAAACCGTGTATACAAAAAGCCCCCAGTAGAGAAAGTTGTTCTTAAATTTGGTGCGGTTTGGATCTTCCATTCGGGGAAGCCATTCAAATGTGAGATTTGAAAATTGAAAGATGTGATTTGAGGAGAGAGGTTTGAAGCACGATGAACTTGACAAAAGATATGCTGATTGCGGTGTTGATGGGTGGGCCTGGAGCAGAGAAGGAAGTTTCGATGGCTTCGGGAAAGGCGGTTTTACAGGCTTTGCAGGAAAAGGGATTCCAAGCGGTGGGAGTGGAGGTGACGGATTTGGAGCCGAAATTGCCCGAAGGGACGAGCTTGGCGTTTAACGTGATTCACGGGACATTTGGGGAAGACGGAGAGTTACAGAAGTATTTAGAAGGTCTGGAAATTCGGTACACCGGAGCGGGGGTGAAGAGTAGCGAAGTGGCGTTTGACAAGAATTTGAGTAAGGAGTGTTTTTTAAAGCACGAGGTTCCGACGCCGGGATCAGAGGTGGTTGATTGTTCATCGGGAGTGAAGCCACCTGCAATGAAGGTTCCTTTTGTGGTGAAGCCGCCGCGAGAGGGGTCGAGTGTCGGGATTCGGGTGGTGAAGAAAGAGAGCGAAGCAATGGAAGCGATGGAGCATGCGGCAAAATTCAGCCACGATTTGTTGGTGGAGGAGTTTGTGGAGGGTCGGGAGCTGACGGTGGGGGTATTGAACGGGGAGGTTTTTCCGGTGGTCGAGATCGCGCCTCCTGAAGGAGATTGGTATGATATGGAGACAAAATATCCGTGGTTGAGTGGGAAAGAGAAGGGGAGCCAATACACTTGTCCGGCGGATTTGACGTCCGAAGAGACGGCGGTCGTGCAGGCTGCGGCGAAAAAAGCCTACAATGCGTTGGGAATTGAGGTTTACTCTCGGGTGGATGTGTTGTTGAATCCTTTCGGAAGTCCTTACGTTTTAGAAGCCAATACTATCCCTGGAATGACCGAAACCAGCCTGCTTCCGATGGGAGCGGCGGAAGCCGGGTATACATTTGGCGATCTATGCGTGAAGATTGCCGAACTCTCTCTGGCCGCAAGGCCGTGAAAAATAATCCCTCCATGTTTCCCCGTCGTACATCAGGCCGCACACGCAAATCGCGTCAGCGGATGCTAGCCCTCAAGGTGAATTCGCCCCGGATCATGATGTTTGACTGCCTGAAATTTGCTTCCCGATTTTTTAAGTTGGGGGTGGCGATGCTGGTGATGGTTGGGGTGGGATTTGGTCTGAGTCACGGTTGGAAAAAGCTCTTTGTCGAGAACAAGGAGTTTCTGGTGAGTCAGGTGAATTTACTGACGATGGAGGGCGACGAGACGGCGTTTTTGACTCACGAACGATTGATGGCTCAATGTGAGATAGATGCAAATGCGACTATTTTCTCTCTTGATACGGATCAGGTGAAAGCGGCGCTCCTTGAATTGCCTGAAATTACGAACGCAAAAGTGAGCCGTCGGTTACCGGGAATTTTGAAAATCGAAGTCACCGAGCGTAGGCCGGTGGCCTGGGTGGCGTGCCAATCGCTGGGGATCAAGGAACGAAGCCGAGACCGTGGGTTTTTGGTGGACGAGAAAAATGTTCTTTTTCGATGTGCGTCCGAGGAGCTTTGGGAATTTGCGGAAACGCTTCCGGTTGTTTTAGTTCGGTCGGCTGAAAAAAATGAAATCGTGGAGGGAGAGCCGATTTCCCACGAGGGTTTGAAGTATGCTTTTAACCTCATTAATCTTGCGGAAGAGAAGCTGGTCGGTGAGGAAAAGCCGGCGCGGGTTGTGGTGAAAGACGAAATCATGCTTGAAATGACGACTCTCGGCGGCGTTATCGCAACGCTTTCATACTACAATCAAGAACGTCAGCTTGAAAATTTCTCAAAACTGACTTCCCATGCCCGTGATCAGGGGAAGGCTCTTGCCCAGGTAAATCTCATTCCCCGTCGCTTCGTACCGATTCACTATCGCTGAAGTCATCCCTCAATTTAAGTTTATATGGCACGCTCCAAGATTCACGTTGGCCTCGAAATTGGTTCCACCAAAACCGTAATGGTTGTGGCGGAGATCAAACCGGATGAGTCCGCCAAAATTCTTGGGATGGGGGAGACCCGCACGGCTGGAGTTCGGAAGGGAGAGATCGCAGATTACAAGCAAGTGAGGGCTTGTGTGAAATCGGCTTTGCTCGAGGCCGAAGACGTGAGCGATGTCGTCATTAAGAGTGTTTTTCTCTCGGTGACAGGTGCTCACATCAAGGGAGTCAATAACACAGGAACGTTCCGTCTTCCCGAAGATGAGAAGGAGGTTGACCGACATCATTTGGAAGAGGTTAAGGAGATTGCCCGTGACATCGCGATTCCAAGTGAGCACGTCTATCTGCACCACTTGGCCAGGCATTTCACTCTCGATGGCCAGGCGCACTCAACGGTTCCTTATGGATTGTTGGGGCGCACGCTTGAAGCTGATTACCATATCGTGCACGGGATTCGCCCGAGGATTCAAAACATTATCAAGTGTGTGCGGGAGATCCCGCTTGATGTCGATGATGTCGTTTTTGCTCCAATCGCTTCGGCTCAGATCTGCCTCAATCGTGAGCGCAAAGAGGACGGGGCCCTGGTGATTGATATTGGTGGTGAGACGACCGACTACGTTCTTTATCTCAACGGAGCGATTGCGGCATCGGGTTGTGTTCCGGTGGGTGGCAATCATGTTTCAAATGACATTCACTTGGTGACCCACATTCCATTTTCAAAGGCGGAGAAGGTCAAGATCGCGGAAGGGAATGCGTCGGCTGATCCGGCGAGTTCGGTGGGGATTGTGAAAGTAGAGGATGAGAAAGGGTTCCCGCCCATTGAAATCAACAGACAGCTTCTTAACGATGTGATTCGTGGACGGCTTGAGGAGGCCTTTGAGCTGGTGGTGGAGGGGCTTCCGGAAGGAGCGCTGGACCAGATAGGAACCGGCGTGTTCTTAACGGGTGGATCGAGCCAGATGCGTGGAATTGGTGAGTTGGCGTGCGAGGTTTTTGATCTGCCGGTATACAAACCCGAGCAACCCGACGTGAGCGGGGTGCATGCTTATTTCAAGGATCCCCAGTATGCGACGGCGCTTGGCTTGATTCGTTACGCCCAGATTCTCGATGAAGAGCGACCGGGGGCGCGCATCGGAAAGATGAAGGGCTTGTTGAAGACCTTCTGGCCTTTTGGAACTTAGGTCCTAGGGCCTACTGGAAGCGAATGCCCACTGGTTGTGGTTGCAGGGAAGTGGTTCCCGGCTGGGGGATAGTGATCGGGGGATACCCTCCGGAGGACATGGTGACAACTAGAAGGAGAAGTGAAAATCCGAGGAGGCCGACGGTCGCAAAGCAGCTGGGCTCGAACTTGGTTTGGAATACGTTGGCTAGCTGCTTTTCTGCAAATTCCTGTTGGTTTTTCTCTTTCGCTATTTCAGCAGGAGTAGCGGCCTCGCTTTTCTCTCCGGTATTCGCGGAGGATGCCTGCGCGAGGGTCTCTTCCAGCTCCTTCCTTTGCTCGTCCATAGCTGCCTCCATGGCGGGGAATTGCTGGGCCATCTGGAAGCTTACCAAGATCGCTCCAATCACGAATAAGACTTGGGCAATCAGGACTAAGGTCTTGGCTTTGTTCACAAAGCCGATCAAAGCAAAAATGAGTCCCAGGCCGACTGCGATGAGACAAATCATGACAAGAGCCGAGCTGTCGTAAGGACCATCGTTCGTGTCTGCGTCATCCATTTCTTTGGCCACGTCATCGACCATCTTGTCGGCCTCTTTTTCCGGTATTCCAAGCTTCTTGAGTGGAATTTGAAATTCGTCATTAGTAGAGATCCTTTTCGTGATTGTTTGGATTCCGGTTTGGGAGATGGTCTTGATCCTTCCTTCATCACCCATGATCTTTAGGTCCATGCTCAGTGATACCCACGGGAGAAAGAATAAGATCAGGGCGGCGAGGCCTGTGACAATGGTGAGTATGCTCACCCAAGTGGGTGCGGGATTTTTTCTAGCGGGCGCGGGAGCACCTGGAAGTGCAACCCCGGAGATCTGGGGGCTGAGATTGATGCTGGCGACGGGTGCAACTTGCACGGGAGCGGCAGCAGTGAGAACCGGAGCGGGTGCGAGTTCGACGATCTTGGGAAGGTCGGGAAGGAGTCCTTCAACGCGTCCAGCCGGAACCCACTGGTCGAGCCCCTCGGTCCAGATCATGGTGTCATGATTGATGTTGCCGGTGGTGTAAAAGCCCTGGAGATCCAGGAAAGAATAGGGGCCTTGCTCATTGCCCTCACCATCAAGGACGCGCCACAAAGATTCGTTCATGCCGCGAAGCTAGGCATTGGTTACCATTCGTCAAGCCAACCGGCTGATTGCTTGGGGGTTCATAAGCCCTCCGATGATTGGAGCCCTTGCATAAGCTTCACCAAATCGAAGGTGGCCTGAAGGAAAATATCGTTGTGTCCAGCATCTGAGACCGGGTAGAAAGTTTTGATTTTTGAGGGGGAGAGTTCGAAAAGTTTTCACCATGGTCGAAGGGGATCATCTGATCATCTTCCCTGTGAATGCCGAGGAGCGGGGTGTCAAATCTCTTGATTTTCTTGAGGTTGGGGAAACGATCGCCGGGTAAGATGGATCACGGTTCGGAAAGCACTTAGAAATGGCGAGATGAGGATGACTGCGCGATGCTTTTCGCGGGAGGCAAGCCAGTAGGTCGGGCCGGAGTCGACCGATTGTCCGACGAGGATGACGTCAGTGGGATCGACTCCAAGATCGGAAGTGAGATGATGATACGTTAAGTCGATGGCGTGGTTGCCTCCCTTTTCGGTGGGCATTCCCGATGACGGAGGCTGATGATGAATCGCGTTTTTTTCTGATCTTCGCCGAGAGTTTTGAAGGAGGTGTGATCTTTGGGGTAGGGGGTGCCGGGAGGTTGGAAGATCAACCTGTCAGCGAAGAACCAGGCAAAGAGAGCGAGAAGAAGATAGGCCCAGGCGATGGTGTGGAAAGGGCGCTGGCATGACCACGTTCCAAAGAGGACTTTTCCCAGTTCATTCATGAAGGATGCCTCAATCACGCAGGTGGTCCAGTGATCTAGTTGGACAAGAGGCGAAGGATTCCTCATGCTCTGAAGTCATGAATCGACGTTCATTTGTTCGTAGTTCGGCGGCTTTTTCGGCGGCACCTTTTATAGCAACTTCCCGTTCTCTCGGGGCACAGTATGGGGAGTTTGGTGACCTTAAAAAGCGGGTGGCTTTGATTGGCTCGGGCTGGTATGGGAAGCTTGATCTGTTGAGGTTAGTACAGGTGGCGCCTATCGAGGTGGTGGGGCTTTGCGACGCAGATTCGAAGATGTTGGGAGGGGCGGCGGATTTGGTGGCAGCGAGGCAGCTTTCAAAAAAAAGACCGCCGACTTTTAAGTATTACCAGGAACTGCTCGATCAAGAGAAGCCGGATGTCGTGCTGATTGATACGCCTGATCATTGGCACGCACTGCCTGCGTTAGCTGCGATCGAAGCGGGAGCGGACCTCTATTTACAGAAGCCGATCTCGGCCGATATTGCCGAAGGGCAGGCGATCTTTGATGCGGCACGAAAGAAAGGGAGAGTGGTTCAGGTTGGAACTCAGCGACGTTCAACTCCTCACTTACAAGATGCAAAGAAGCAGGTGATTGATGCCGGGTTGCTGGGCGATGTCGGGCATGCCGAGATTTGTTGCTATTATCACATGCGAAGCCGAACTTCGGTAGAAAAAGCACTGGCCCCGGTGCCGGAACATTTGGACTGGGATCTCTGGACCGGACCCGCTCCGATGAGACCCTATAATACGGTGGTCCATCCGAGGGGCTGGAGGGGATTTAAGGAATATGGCAATGGCATTGTAGGGGATATGTGCATTCACATGCTGGATGCGGTCCGCTGGATGCTGGGGCTGGGCGAGGTGAAGCGAGTGTCATCGAGCGGTGGGATCTATGTGGATACCAAGAGCATCGCCAACATACCGGACACGCAGACGGCGACGTTTGCCTTTGATGATCTCGAGGTGGTTTGGAATCATCGAACGTGGGGAGATGCCCCCGATCCGGAGTTTCCCTGGGCGTTCTTTATCTACGGAGAAAAGGGGACCTTGAAGGCGGACGTTCACAAATGGGAGTTCACTCCTCGCGGTCGCGGGAAGAAGTTGAGCGGAAAGGTGACACTGGAGCTGGATGAATATCCCGAAGATAGAACTGAAGAGGGGATTGAGAAGCATGTTGTCCCGGCAGTGCGTGCCCACATGAGGGATCTTTTGTCCCGGATTGAAGACCGCGGGCGTCCGGTCGCCGATATTGAGGAAGGGTATCTTTCAACGTCCGCTTGTATCCTAGCGAACCTGTCCCAGGAATTGGGGCGCTCGCTAGAATGGGATTCAAAAGCCCGGAGGGTGAAGGGTGATGACGAGGCCAATCAGCGACTGGCGCGACCCTACCGGGAGGGCTACACGCATCCCTCGCTGGCGTGATGAACCAAAAAAGCGGCAGTCCTGAGACTGCCGCTTTTGGTGATTTGATTCGCTGGAGCTAATGAGTTCTACTTAGGCTCAGGGAGTTCTTTTCTTTTCTCGAGGACCTTGTCGACGAGCCCGTAGGCGACCGATTCCTCGGCTGACATGTAGTTGTCACGGTCGGCATCTTTTTCGACCTGATCAGAGGATTTGCCGCTATGGTGTGCTAGGATGTCGTTGAGCCGACGCTTGAGGCTATACATGAACTCGACGGTACGTTCGACATCGGCTGCGGTTCCCTGTGCTCCGCCGCTGACCTGGTGGATCATGACGTGGGAGTTGGGAAGGCAGAAACGCTTGCCTTTGGTTCCGGCGGTGAGGAGGACCGAGCCCATGGAGGCGCAAATTCCGATGCAGTAGGTGTTCACATCACAAGTGAGGAACTGCATGGTGTCGTAAATCGCGAGGCCTGCGGTCACGGATCCTCCCGGGGAGTTGATGTAGATGTGGATGTCCTTCTTGGGATCCTGCATCTGAAGGAAAAGCATCTGGGCGATGACGGAGTTTGCCACGCCGTCGTCGATGCCGGTTCCAATGAAAATAATGCGGTCCTTGAGGAGCCGGGAATAAATGTCAAAAGCACGTTCACCACGACCATCGGACTCGATGACGGTGGGGATGTAGTAGTTGTTTTTCGGAGTGAAATCTCCGGATTGAGAGGTGGGGATCATGAATTATTTTTCTTCAGTTTCAGGTTCAACCTCTGTGACATTCGCGTGCTCGACCAAAAAGTCAATGGCCTTACTAAAGAGCATATTTTGACGGATATTTCCAAGTTGTCCGTTTTTCTGAAGTTCCTTCATGTAGCCTTTGACGGGCTTTTTGGCTTGCTTCGCCATGACGGTGACGCGTTGAAGCACCTCGCTGTTTTCCACCTTGAGCTCTTCCTTCTCACCGATTTCGGTCAGGAGGAAGTTGGTCTTGAGGCTGTTTTTGGCGCGAACCTGGGCTTCTTCAAAAAGTCCGGCTTTTCGCTCCTCGACCTCATCCTCGCTCATGCCGGCCTCGAGTCCTTCGCTGACCATGGCGTCGGCTTGTCCCTGGGTCTCGGACTGAAGGAATTCCTCGGGAACGTCGAAGTCGGTGAGTTCGTTGAGCTTGGCGAGGACGCTGTTGATCTTGATTTCCTCAAGCTGGCGTTTTTGGCGGAGGTCGAGGTCATCACGGATGAGGGCCTTGATGTCATCGAGGGATTTTCCAGCTTCGATTTTTCCAGCAAACTCATCGTCGAGTTCAGGAAGGCTTTCGTTTTTCAATCCGGTGACGGTCACGGCAAAGACAGCTTCCATGCCACGAATGGACTCAATAGGGAAGTCGTCGGGAAGTGTGATGGTGATCTCTTTGTCATCATTTGGCTTAGAGCCAATGAGAGCATCGGTGAAACCGGGGAAGAAGGCTTCGTCCTCAATACGAATCCAGTAGCCTTCATTTGAGGCGAGAGACTTGGCCTGTTCGCCGCCCACTTCGTCGAGGGGCTTTCCGTCGATGGTGGCGGTGTAGTCGATGATGGCGAGGTCACCTAGCTCGGTGGCGCGGTCGGTGATGTCCTCATAGTCGGCAAAGCGTTGGCGAAGTTGCTCAAGGTTTTGATCGACAACTTCATCAGTAATTTCGGATTTAGGGACTTCAATTTCGAGGCCTTTGTATTCTGGAAGGGAAATTTCGGGAGCCGTGATGATCTCGGCTTCAAAGGTGAAGGAGCCATCAGCCTGATGAGTGACATTCTTGGGGTTTTTCACGCTCAGGACCTTGAGGTCGTTGTTCTCCTTGAGTGCTTCTTGAAAGCTGTTTTGAATCAGACGGGACTCAACCTCTTGGGTGATGTTCGAGCTGTGGGCTTTTTCGATGACCGACAAGGGGGCTTTGCCGGGACGGAAGCCGGGGATGCGAGCCTGAGTCACGAAGCCTTTTAGGACCTTGTTTCGCTCTTCGGTGACTTTTTCTGCGGGGACCTCAACGCTCAGGGCGGCGAGGCACTTTTCTTTTTTCTCCAGGCGGATGTTCATGGCTGCGTAGAATCTGCGTTTGTCGCGGGGGGCGAGAAACTAGTGAGGAACTGTGAGGAGGTCAAGGGAGGGGAAGAGGGATTTTTTTTTAAATTTGAACGCAAAAAGCAAATGAGTTGACTATTCATTGACCTTGACGTGAGCGGCCCTAATCGGCGTAATCTCAGGAGTCAACAGACGTGTTTTAGCTTATGCGATATTCCTTGAACCCAAAACAATCTCTCCAGGCGTTTATGCTCGGTATCCTCCTCGCCAGTCCGGTGATGGTTGGAACCACTCACGCGCAGAGCTTCCTGCTTGAGGCCGAACAATTCGACGGTAAGACAGTGACTTCCGTTGATATTCGTTATCGCGGAGCCAGGACAGTGAATGAGGCCCGCTTGAGGACTCACATGGCGATTGCGCCTGGAAAGAAGTATTCGCAAACCATGCTCGATGAAGACATCAAGACACTTTACGCGAGTGGCTTGGTGGACGACGTTCAGTTCTTTGCTGAAGAAGTGGCCGGCGGCGTCAAGGTGATCGTGGAGATGGTAACACGCCCTCTCATTAGCGGTCTTGGATTTTATGGAAACTCGACCTTCTCTGATAAGAAGCTTGCGAATGAGACCAAGCTGGGAGTCGGGCAGGTTCTCAGTGATGCCCAGATCATCAAAGCCCGAAGGAATATCGAGAAGTATTACGAAGGATACGGATATCCTGATGTGGAGGTGACACACCGGTTGCAAGACACCAGCCGCGCGGGTTATGCCGATCTGGTTTTTGAAATTGAGGAACATAAAAAGAGCGAGGTCTATCGCATCCTCTTTGAGGGAAACAATGTCCTTAAGGATGCGGACCTTCGCAAGGAAATGGACACCAAGGAGAAGGGATGGTTTTCATGGTTCACCAAGTCTGGGAGAATTAACACTGCGGCGTTGGACGAGGATATCGCCAAAGTCGAGGACTACTGCAAGAGTAGGGGATACTGGCGCGCCAGAGTGGGTGCTCCAAAGCGGGTGCCACGTAAGGGGGGGGGAGTGGATCTCGTTATCCCGGTCAACGAAGGTCCCAAGTACATCGTTAATTCGGTCGAATTCCCGAAGATCAAAGTCTTTAGTCGCGAGGAATTACTGCCAGCTCTGAGCTTGATCGGAAATATGCCATACTCATCAAAAAAGATGCGCGATGACATCCGCATGATCCGCAGTTACTACGGTTCCCGAGGATATGCTGACGTGTCGGTTGTTCCTGATGTCCGAGAGACCGCTGGTTCCAAGGTGAACATCTTCTATCGTATCACTCCCGGTTCCCGCAAAAAAGTGGGCCGCGTAAATATTCAGGGTAATATCAAGAGTCAGGATAAAGTGATTCGCCGGGAGGTGCCTATGCGACCGGGTGAAAACTTCAACTCGGTGGATATCGATACCACCAAGCGTCGTCTGCAGAACTTGAATTACTTCGACAATGTTCAGGTGACGAGTTCGAACAGCTCTCGCTCGGGTTACCGTGATGTGAACATTTTGGTAAACGAGAAGAAGACGGGCTCGGTTAACTTCGGTTTTGGTTTCAGCTCGGTCGATAACATCGTTGGTTTCGTCAATCTTGAGCAAAACAATTTCGATATTACGAATTGGGGGCGATTCACCGGGGGGGGGCAGCGATTTAGTGTCAGCCTCAGGGCTGGTGCCAGGCGGAAAGATTTCCGGCTCTCGCTCGTGGAGCCTTGGTTCCTTGGGCAGAAGCTCTCACTCGGAACTGAGCTATACTATCGGGACCTGCTTTACCTGAGTGATGAGTATGAGCAGACGAGCATCGGAGGCTCGGTGTTTCTTCGTAAGCCGGTTGGTCGTAAGGCCTATGTGAAAGGAGAGTATCGTTTGGAGACCATTGATGTGAAGGCTGACAGCGATACCTCACCTGCCTTCATGGCGGAGGATGGTAAGTATCTTCGCAGCGCACTTTCGCTGAATTACGTTTATGACAGTCGTGACAGCAACAAGCTGCCAAGGAAAGGTCACAAGGTTGATCTTGGTGTGACGGTTGCCGGTGGTTTCCTCGGAGGAGATGTTGACGTTTACACTGTTTCGGGAACTGGCACCAAGCACTGGAATTTGGCTTGGGATACGATCCTAACGGCTCGCGGCTCGTTCGCTTTCGTGGATGAGTTTGGTGGTGACGGTAACGTTCCTATCTTCGAGCGTCAGTTCCTCGGTGGTTCCCGTGACCTTCGTGGCTTCGAGTATCGTGACATCGGTCCTCGTGATCCTGTCAGTAATGAAGTTCTTGGTGGCGGAACCAGTATGTTTTCCTCGCTTGAGCTAACCTTCCCAGTTGTTGAGCGGGTTCGCGGAGCAGTCTTCTACGACATGGGATTTGTGAATCAGGATTCGTGGGAGTTTAGTGGAAGTAATATGGCGAGCGACGTTGGTTTTGGTCTTCGTCTTGATCTGCCTATTGGTCCGCTTGCCGTTGACTATGCCATCCCACTGCAGTCGCCTGATGATGAGGCTGACGATGGCGGGCAGTTCAGCTTCTATCTGAATTACCAGTTCTAGGAGGCTGTCGCCAACTTAACTTTTCAAGTGCGTCCCGGGAAGCCGGGGCGCTTTTTTTTGGTTCGAACGCGACTATTGGTTGAGGAAGTTCTCGAGGAGGTCAAGCCCAGCATGCTGGCTCTTTTCCGGATGGAACTGAGTGGCGAGGAGATTACCTTTTTCGATGACCGCACAGAATTTTTCTTGGCCGTATTCGCAGGTCGCCGAGATTACCTTGGGATCTACTCCGGTGGGATAATAGGAGTGGACAAAGTAGAAGTAGGGTTTGTTATCGAATCCTTTCCAGAAGGGCGAGTCGGGCATCTTAAGATCGAGAGCATTCCAACCCATGTGGGGAACTTTGACCTCTTTGCTGGTGAAACGTTTTACGGTTCCATGGACAAGGCCAAGACCGGCGGTTCCGGGTGATTCCTCACTGGCATCGAAAAGAAGTTGGTATCCCACGCAGATTCCGAAGTAGGGCTTGCCTGATGAGATCCATTCGCGAAGTGATTCGACGAGATCGAGGCGGCGGAGGCTATCCATGCAGTCGCCAAAGGCCCCTTGTCCCGGGAAAATGAGATGAGTAAATTCGGCGAATTCCTCGGGCTTCGTGATCAGGCCGGGATCATATCCGAGCGAACGGCATGCATTGATGACACTGCGGAGATTCCCGCGGCCGTAATCGATCATTCCGAGTTTCATCGTTCTTCAAAGAACTTCCTTGGTGGAAGGGATGCCTTCGCGGCGGCGGTCGTTCTCCGAAGCGATACGAAGGGCGACTGCCAAGGATTTGAAGATGGATTCGGCGATGTGGTGGCCGTCCCGACCGTAGAGCACTTCGATGTGGAGATTACACCGTAGGTTGGAAGCGAGGGCGCGGCAGAATTCTTCTACCAAAGTGAAGGGAAAGTTCTGGGCATCGGGGGTATTGTCGGGAGCTCGGAGTTCGAGCTGTGGGCGATTGCTCAAGTCGATGACGCTTCGGCAAAGAGTTTCATCCATGGGGACATAAGCGTGTCCGTAACGGCGAATGCCCGATTTGTCGCCGAGGGCCTCCTTGAGGCATGCTCCAAGGACGATGCCTGTGTCCTCGACGGTGTGGTGGAAGTCGACCTCTACGTCGCCGTCTACTTCAACCTGAAGATCGATGAGTGAGTGACGTGAGAACAGCGTCAGCATGTGATCAAGGAATGGGATGCCGGTTGCAACTTCGGAACGTCCACTGCCATCGAGGTCGAGGCTGAGTTTGATCCGGGTTTCGGCGGTGTTGCGTTGCTGGGATGCTGTTCGCGCACTCATAATATCGGGGAGAGAGTGACGGGATTCTTTCAGAGGGCAAGAGTGATTACTCGCTGGTATTTCCTGAAATGATCCGGTCCAGGAGTTGCTCGAGTTCGGCTTCTCCGGGCGCACTGCCGAGAATCTTTTGGTCCTTAATCAAGATGACAGCGGGTGTTTGAGGGGTGATAGAAGCAGGCATTTCAGGTAAGGCTGCGAGTTCTTTAGCTCCGTTGAGTGGTCGAATGGTGAGGTAAGGAAGGTGTTTTGGGGAATTCAGGATGCCAAGAAGTTTTTTGACCTCTGCAGTGGTGATGTCTCCCTGGAGGACTGCAACCAATGGTTCCTGTCCAAGAGCACATGAGGCTATGAAGTCAGTGTGATTGACAGCGGATCTTTTTGCCATCGGAGAGATGATCTTAGCGTGAAGGTCCAATATTTTACGGTATTTATCGTCTGTAGTGAGAGCGAAAATTCGATTGAGGATGTGGTCGAGAGTTCCGATGGAGGACTCGCCGTAGATCATGGACAGGTTGTGTTGGCGGAGAGGGATGATTCGCTCGCCGGGGATGGATTCTGCGAGGAGACCATTCTCTGATCCGAGCTTGGAAATCGCTTCGTCAAGGATCTCACGGGAGGTATTGAACCATTTTTCATCGAGAGTTCTCTGATAGAGATAAAAGAAGGAGAGACTCGTGGCGGCGTAGTCGAAGCAACGGGCTTGCAGGAATGCAACCCTGTTGGAGTGGTGGGACATTCCCTGTTCTGCATCGCGGTATTCTCTCAAAATAAGGTTTGCGGTGGCGATGGCCGTGGCGAGATCAGCGGGCGTCTGGGAATGCGCTGATCGGGTGAGCTGAGCCTTTAGAATTAGTGCGAAATCGGTAAGGGTCGGCACTGTTTCTTTAATGAATTTTGTATTCTTTGAGCGATGGTCGAGGAGTTTTTTTCGGATAGACGAGAGGGTTGTGGTGACTTCGTTGCCAGTCATCTGATGTTTGGTGGCGATGTCTGAAAGCGGCACTCGTCGGTTGAGAGAGTTCTGTTCGTAGTAATTTCCGAGGGGATCTACGGCTGAAGGCACGTTCCCTAATTTTTGGAGAGAGAAGGCAGTGGTCGCGATAGACATTTCTTGAGGGGTTAGGATTTTTTCCAGAGTCTCGAAATTCCAAATGAACTTTCCGGGTTCGTCCTGATCTCCGACGGGTGATAAACAGATGGTTGACGTTTTCACCCAATTTTTTTCCATGCTGTCGAGCAAGGTGAGTCCCTCGTTGATGAAGTCATCGTCTTGGAGGATTGTCCCCACGGTTAGTAACATCGAGGAGATCCGCGCTTGAGAGGAGATGTTTTTTGAGAAGGAAGGAAGGGACCAATCGGCGGTGCGGCGAGCGTAGAAAAAGGAACCATCGAGGTGGTCTTTGCTAGCGCCATTGAGAAGTTCGCGGGTGACTTCCTTTGCGGCCTGACGGCAGAGTTGGCGGACTTCGTCGGTGAATTGCTTTGAGTTTGAACCAAGTGCCAAAAGGACCAGAGTGTTGGTCGGGAGGAGTCCGCCAATGCCATCGAGATCCTTGTCACCGAAGCTATATAGAGAGCTCAGCTGGCGGGTGTTTCGGCGAAAAAGTTCATCCCTTTCCTCCGGCTCCTGAAGCTTGTATTGGAGGAGATCGAATCTTCGCTGGCGCGCTTCATTGTTAATTCGGCTGTTCTCCACGGCATATTGGGACGACCTGCTCCAAGTATCCTCAACCATTGCAGCGGCATTGACGATCATGGTTTCAAGCTCCCATCCTGAGAGGCTGCCAATGGGGAACCATGCCAGCGGCGAACCTTCCTGGGTGAGCCAGATCATCATGGGGAACGCCATCGCCCGCGGAATTTCATTAGAGAGGTGGTATCCCAGCGAACCAATCTCGGGGAATGAAAGCGTATCGACAGCGGTGCAAATGGATTGGCTGCTGATGAGATTCCTGAGTGTTTCGGACTTGGAAATTTCCTTCGCCACTGACCGAGAGCCCCCCTCCAGCGAGTTACCAACAAATGCGAAGATGGGACGTTGGGTTCTTTTAGCCTTTTCGAACAAGGATTGATCCCACTTCTGCCAGGGTATTTGATCGTTGGCGAAGGATTTCAAGTAATCTGTGCGTGAATCGACCATCTCATTCTTGAGCTCATCGAGCGAAAGCGTGACCGTGGAACCGCTGAAGTAGTTATCCTTTTCGAAGCGACCCTCTTTCTTTGTTTTGTGAGAATCCTCACAGGAGCTAAGGATGCAAGAGGCGGTGATGAAGGCAAAGCAGGACAGTGAAAGGCGCATTGGGAGGAGAATTGGCTGCTGAAGGCAGGATGCTAAGAAATTTGGAGGAAATGACCAGACAAAGGCTTTTTGAAATGCTTTCCTTCCTAAGGCTCATTCGGAGCGAATTATTTGCAAGCATCCTGTCTACTTAACCTGTGATTACTCTCGCTATCACCAGTCAGAAGGGCGGCGTCGGAAAGACGACTCTCGCGATCAACCTTGCCCATGCATTTGCCCGAAGCGGTCGAAGGACCCTTTTGGTGGATTCTGATCCTCAGGGTTCGGTCGGGCTTTCACTCACCCGCCAATCCCGTCACCTATCCGGATTTTACGATATGCTGGGAAACCCTTCGGTGAGTGCTGAAAATATTATTGTTCCGACCCGGTTGCCTACGCTGAGTTTGGTTGCCTCCGGACGTAGCAGTGCCTACGAATTGGGGGGAGGCTCGATGGGGGTGACCCTGCATCGAGTTCGTTGTTTTTTGTCAGAAGTGGCGGCGCTGAATTACGATGTTTGCATCATCGATACCGCCGCAGGGCTTTTTGGAGCTACGGCAGATGTTCTGAGCGCGAGCACCGGGGTCATTGTGCCTCAGCAGGCCGAACCTCTCGGAGTTCGATCAGTTCCGAAGATGTTGGAAGCTTTGGCGCGGATGCGAGTGGTCAATCCCCAGCTCCAGGTTCTTGGTGTGGTCCTGACAATGGTAAATAAGAAGCTTCCCGAAAGTCTGGAATCAGCTGAGGCCCTTCGAAACCTTCTTCCTCCCGAGATGGTGATGCAGACAGTCATTCCGCGTGACGACCTTTTTGTGAAAGCGAGCGCCCGAGGCCTTCCCGTTGGGGTCATGGAGGAGGGAGCTGAAGCATTGGCCATTTTTGAAGGACTCCGGACCGAATTGGAACGCCGGATTGTCCCTCCCAACCCTCAGAGTGCTGAGTATGCAAAGTGAATCAGTGAATCAATGGCTTGATGCCGATCAAGTAAAAGCCCTAGCCGAAAGCCTCCTGGCTCCGGGGCCTTCACTTAATCCTTCTCCGAATGAATCCATTTACGGAGAGAGTTTTGAGGGATTCACTGTGGTTGCGGCTGAGCAATCTTCATCAAAGGCGCTCCAGAGTTTCTCTAAAGCTAACCCCGGGGCCGTTTCCGCGCGCGGTATTTCTGAGAAGCCGGAATTAGCAGAACGTGCTTCTGTAGAAAATCCTGCTGCCGTAAGGAAGACGGTGCCAAGTCTTCCGAAAGAACCTGAGATCAAGCTTGAACCTATTGAGCAGCCTCGTCCCCGGCCCCAGGGAGCTCCCACTCCCGTTGCGCCTCAGTCACTGAACTCTCCCCGGTTGGGAGAAAAAGAAAAACAACGTCATATTGTTGCCTCGGCCCAAGCGCCTGCGCGGGAACCTCAGCCAGCTTCGTCCCAACCCATTAAGATGAAGCAAACCCCTCAGGGGGAGGTTCACCCGAACCGATCTCAACGGCCCGAGCCTCAGCGTGCTGCGGTTGTGCGATCTCCATTTAAGAGGATTGCCCAGAAACAGCCCGACCGGAAGGAGCCGGTTCAGCGAGAGACGTTTCGTCCGCTACCTCTCTCAACTCGGCTGCAGGCATTTGGCGTTTGGTTAAAAGAGCAAATTTCCACGCAATCCTATTTCATCTGCGACCGGCATGGCGAAATCGTGGTTGATGAGGTCGGAAGTGAGAAATTGATCAAAGTGGCCCGGACTCTCGCCCATGCCTCAAGTAGTGCCGGCCGGCAAGTGGGCGATGATCAAGACCTGGGCTCTCTCCATGTTAAAATTGGGCCCGATCGAGTGATGGAGGTGGTGCCAAGGCATTCCCACTTTGGACTCGTCGTTCTGGGATTGATCGTTCCACGTCCGCTTTCTCGGGAAGCGGCGGGTTCTGTATCCAGAGCACTTGCGACCGCCTTAGCGGATCAATCATCTCCGGGTCAGTGATCGGTGAAACAGGTAGGTTGCCGGAAGGAGAAAGGCCAGTGACAGGCCGATGAGCAAGATCCGACTGTACCACTGTGTGCTTATCATGAAGCCAAGAAAGGGTTTTTGCTTGGCCAGGAAAATGTGAGGGTTGTCGGTTCTTCGGCCATCGAGGCGCGAAGTCTCGGCAAGTTCCACCATATTCTCCACTCGCTCGTTGACGTAGAATTGCGAAATGGGACGAACCTCCTCTTTCGTGTCGATCTCAATTTTGATTTCGGCTGCTTCCTCATCCTGAATCCTCTTTAGCTCAGCGAGAGGGTCTTTGAAAATACGTTCTGCTTCCGCGACATCATCCGCGACGGCAGCGAAGAGAATACGTAGCTTTTCGCCTCCGTCTTCGAGTTCCTTTTGTTCGCCGGGGTTAAGAGTTTTGAGGTCCTTTAGTTCATCAATCCGTTTTTGCAGCGGACGACGCACCAGTTCGAAGCGGTTTTCGGTGGCTTGTCCGACAATGGATCCCTCGAAGGCGTAGCGGAGAGGCATGATGGTGGATGGCACGGGTTCACCACCTTCGTCACGACCATCGTCACCCCCAATAAAAAGGCCCCGGTTCATCTCTGAAAATGGGATTAGGGCTCCTGCGAGAAGAATTTGGGGGACGAGGATCAGCGGAATAGCTCCAAGTGCCGTCCTCTCGGAACGGGCCATGACTGAAATGAGGAGGGCTAGCGAAGTTCCACAACAACCGGTGAGGATCATCCAGCCGAGATGCGTCCAAAAGACGTCGTGGAGATTTAACGAGGCATGGGCCACCGCAATAAAAACGGCTGACTGGACAGATACCATCGCGGTGAGAACGATAAATTTGGCGCCTAGATAAAGAACCGGGTGGGGGCGGCAGTTGCGTTCCCTGCGAAGGACCGGGCGGTCCCGCAGAACTTCGGTGGCGCTGTTGGTGAGGCCAAAAAACATCGCTACTGTGACTGCTAAAAAGAGATATGATGGCAGGTGCAGAGCCGAGTGGAATTCGTAGCTGCCTTCAGCCGAGGCACGTAAGGTCAGCCCAATTAAGCCTGCAAGAAGGGGCGCTTCCAGTAGCGCGGAGTAAAAGGTGCCCCGGTGCCGGAGTTTTGATTTGGCCGACCGGGCAAGGTGAGTTTTGAAAATCATCCACTTTTGTCTCCGGCCATGAGACGGTGGCTCCGGGGCGGGAACCTGATCATCGGCGGTGGGGACATCCGGTCCCACCGTCCCCTGACTGGATTGGTTGAGGAGAAGGTGCGCCATGACCCGGCGGTTTTCAAAGCGTTCTTGCCAGAAGTCGGGTGGGAAGCGACGTTTTGTTTTTGCTGAAGTTTGAAGCTGGAGCATTGGAGCTTCCAGAACATCAAAGACAAAGTCGGCACCCTGGTGGTTGGATTCGTCAGGCTGGAAAAGTTCCAGATCGAGGGAAGCTTCTTTGAAGTAGCCCACCATATCCCGGGGTGTCCCCAAAAAAGCCATTTTTCCTCCACGGTCCAAGAGGAGGACGAGGTCGAAAGCTTCCAGCACTTTCTCACTCGGACGGTGTAGCGAAGCCACCACGATCTTGTCCTGTGCAAAGCCGTGAAGAGTATCGACGACATGCTCCGCGTCCTTCGAGGAAAGTCCGGAGATTGGTTCGTCGAAAAGGAAGATTTCGCCTCCACCGATTAAATCTAGTCCCGCGTTGAGACGCGACCGCTCGCCTCCACTTAGACTCTTGGAGTCGGGGCTCCCGACGCGTCGTTCACCAATACGTTCCAGTCCCAGTTCTCCGAAAAGGAAGTTCACCCTTTTTTGGATCGCGGTCTCTGAAAGGTGGGGCCGTCGGATCGCAGCAGCATGGGCGAGATGCTCACGGGCGGTGAGTTGCTCGCTCAAGGCCTCTTCCTGTGGCATGAATGAGATCAGTGGCGAGAGACGACGTGGCCGTTCGTAGAGAGATAAGCCGTTGAGGCGCACGTGACCGTTTTTGGGCCTTCGTTGTCCTGCGAGGATCTCTAACAGGGTGCTCTTGCCGCTTCCGCTGGGTCCGATAATGCACATCATTTGCCCCCGCTCGAGTTGGAAGGAAAGACTGTCGACCGCCTTGCCTCCCTTCCAGAAACTGTGGTTAAGATTCTCAACTTGAAGGTGGCGAACAAGGTTACGTTCTTCGTCGAGAATATTGTCTGAGAATCGGCAGCGCAGGGCCTGTCGACTGCTTAAGCGAATGATTGAACCATCGGGAAGTGTTTCATTCCTGACCGGAAAGCCATTGGCAAGGATGGTCTGTGAAGATTCGATGACTTCGATTTCGCCTAATCCGGTGGTGGGGTCAAAGTCGAGCTCGAGGACAAAGCGACTCGCTAATCCAGGAGTGACCAACAGGCTGTCGCCAGAGAGTTGGGACGGGTCGTTGGATACTCGTACTTTACGTCGTCCGGCAGGGAGAACAAAGCGTTGGCCGGTTTGCTGGGTGAGACGACGAAGTGATTCGAGGGGAAGAGGGTCCTTTTTCCCAACGTGAATGAGATCGTGGTAATCGCATTGATACTCGATTCCTGCGGCAAGCGGCTCGCGATCACTGTCGGCGAGAGTAGCTTCCTTCAGGGGGGTGAGATGGACCCGATGACCGAAAGCGAGCTTTGCGATGGCGAGCCGGGACATACTTCGGCTCAGAGTGAATTCACCATTGTCTTCCACCAGATACAGGTCGGAGGAGATTCCCTTTTCTTCTGCTTGTAGAAAAAAGGCGAGGTCGTTGTAGCTGAGCCTCCATCTTCCCGCGAGGATTTCATCAGAAGGCCGGATTTGAAGAAGTCTTCCCGGATCGAGTTGGTGTCCGCGAACCCAAAGCGGTTTCTCGTGCAGGTTGCGAACCAGGATCAAACCTCCCGCCTGATAGCAACGAAAGTGGGAAGGTTCGCCATCCTCACAAAGCCGAACTTCATTGGGTGGCCCGCATCCAAAGTCGACTCTGGTGAGAAGGTCGGTCTTTTCAGCATCGCTAGAACTCAGTTCACAAAGGACGGCTTCGCCAAGCTTCTTTGTTCCGATGGATTGCATCACATCAGAGAAGCGCTTTCTTTCCTTGGAGATGTCGCCTCTCGCCCGGATGACCGAGTAGAGTTGCAAGGCAAAGGCGGCCTTGTGCTCGGCCGGGAGGTTCTTTTCTAGGTGACGGAGGTCCGAGTCAATCGGTTGGGGCTGGGCAACCGCGGATTCAAGTTTTCGACCTAGAATACCGTGATCAACGTTTGGAAAGACATTTCTGGCAAAGTCAAAAACGATCTCAAGTTCCCGGTTCGAGGCATGCCCCTCATGAACAATAAAGGATACGAAGACCTGCGAAAGAGCGCCTGCGGTGCGCTCATATCTCGCTTCAAGCGAATCCCGGAACAGAAAATGCTTGGCCCTGGACAGAATTCGGACGGGACCCATGGTGAACGGTTAGTTATAGTCTTGTCCCAGCCCGAACACAAGAGAGGCATCAAGGCATTGCCTTCGTTGATCAATCGGTCATTCTAGCCCTGATGAGACGCCTTGTTTTAGTTTTGCCAGTCTTTGCGGTGCTGGTCAGTTTTGGCATCGTGAGTTGCGGAGGTTTCTTCTTGGAATATCCGATGAGGCGTTCTTCCGTGTATGTTGCTGTTTGGCTAAAGAATTGTTCTCGGATCAGCTGGTTGCCGCGTCAGGTAAGTGGTCGATACGACGGGGCTTCCGCCCATGACAATATCAAGCAAGCGGCGGCGGGTCTCGTCTCCAAAAGAAGTTCCTACGGGACTGCTCCCGGGGGGTATGTTAACCTTGACCGCCGGATGCTGCGCGCCATGTGGGTGCTGGTCAAACAAGGGTACACCTTTCGGGTGACTTCCATGGCCGGGGGTTCCCACAGCCGGTCGTCCCTCCACTATGCCGGACTGGCCTTCGACGTTGATTACATCAACGGCGTAAAAGTTGGATACGGGAATCCCTACTGGCGGAAGTTCATGGCCCGTTGTCGCGAATTAGGAGCGACTGAGACTTTTGGACCAGAAGACCGTGGCCACTCGGCGCATATTCACGCGGCCTGGCCTCGCTAGATTGAAAGAGCTACCTGCCTTTTTGTTTCAGATAGATTTGCCCATTGGGATAGGAGCTGAAGAGAAATGATATATCGAATGCCGAAGTCATCGGTTTTGATGAAACTGTTTCCGACCGGCGTGAGCGTCCCCGGCTTCTTGTCCTTACCAGGGAGTCGGATATATTTCCGGGTGAATTCTTCGTCGTGAATTTTGGTGAGGAGATTCATGTGACCCGAGCGGAGTTCTTCGACAGACATAGAGTTTGGCTGGAAGTTGATGTCGAAGAGGAGACCCGAGAACGAGGAGGCTGCCCTCTCTCGGCGACCTTTTCGCTGGCGCCGCGATTTCCGAGGAGGAACTGGCCGATTATCTTTGGGGTGATCATTGGAAGCTTTCGGCTACGGGTTTTTCATCTGCGAGGCGAGGGAGAGGTTGGGGTTAATCCCAATGTTGAGATCGTCGGCGGTGCGGTTTTCAGCGGCGAGGAGGGCGGCGAAGGCGATCATTCCTGCGTTGTCGGTGGTGAGGGCGGGGGGAGTGAGTTGGACTTTTATGCCGGCGTTTTCGGCGGAAGTGGTGAGGGATTCTTGAAGGGTGCGATTGCAGGCGACTCCTCCGGAAAGAGTGATGAGGGAGTGGCCATATTCTTTGGCGGCGCGGATGGTTTTTTTGACGAGGGCATCGATGACGGCGGCTTGAAAGGAGGCGCAAATATCAGCGAGGTGAGCTTGGGGATCGTCGATTTTTTGGAGCTGATAGAGGACAGCTGTTTTGAGTCCGGAGAAGGAGAAGTTGAAGGGAGCGTCTTTGAGAACCGCGCGGGGGAAGGCATACGCTTTCGGGTCGCCCCCGCGGGCGTGCTTTTCAATTTCTGGTCCGCCCGGGTAGGGAAGTTGGAGCATACGGCCGACTTTGTCGAAGGCTTCGCCGGCGGCGTCGTCGATAGTGCGACCGATGAGGCGGTATTGCCCGTAGGCTTGGACATCGATGAGGAGAGTGTGGCCGCCGGAGACGATGAGACCGAGGTGGGGCGGGATGTGGCCAGTCTCCAGGAAGGGAGAGAGAAGATGCCCTTCCATGTGGTTGATTCCGAAGAAGGGTTTGTTGGCGGCGGCGGCGAGTCCTTTGGCGTAGGCGAGGCCGACGAGTAGGGAGGAGGCGAGGCCGGGGCCGCGGGTGGCGGCGAAAGCGGTGATGTCATCCAAGGCGAGGCCGGTGTCGTCGACAGCTTGTTGCACGAGGGGCCGGATACGCTGGGCGTGATTACGACACGCGACCTCGGGAACAACTCCGCCGTATTCGCGGTGGATGTCGATTTGCGATGAAATGAGTGAAGTGAGGAGTTCGGGCTTTTTGCCGTTTCTCCGGATGAGGGCAACTGCGGTTTCGTCACAGGAAGATTCGATGGCGAGGATCATCTCTTTTTTCTATGTGGCGGGGGCAATTTTTTGAAGGCCAAGAGCAGCCAGGGCGAGGAGCGGGCAGATGATCCAGAAGATGAAATGTGGGGCGAGGACGAAGACGAAAAGGTAGTCTACCAATGGGATGGCGGCGAGAGTGCGGGAAACGAAGGCTCCCACGTCGTGATTGGCACGGAGGAGTCGCACGATCAAGGCAAGGACTACAATGAAGAGAACGAGAGGCGGAAGGGCCATTCCACCATGGGTGAGCAGAAGCGGCCCGGAGAAAAAGAGGATGGGGGCGCAAAGGAAGAGAATCGGGAGAGTTTTTTGAGAGTCGCTGACGGGATCCTTGGATGTTTCGGCTCGGGCGGTGAGGGAGATTCCGAGGATGTAAGCGCCGAGTCCAAGGGCAAGGAGGCCGAAGAGGGGGAGTTTTTGGACGTCGATGGATACGAATTGTTCCCATGAGAGGAGGGAAAAGGCCGCGGTCGGGTAGATGAGAGCTCGGGCTCCTGCCATGAAGAAGAAGCTGGCGGGGTGGATCTTGTGCCACTTGGTGTAGGCGAGGATGCAGATGATGATGCCGGCGGCGAAGAGTCCGGCAGGAGGGCTAACGAAGGTGCTGAGGAGCAGACCACCGCCCATGAAGACGACGGAGAGGAGAAGGATGGTTTGGTGGGGCCAGCGACCAGAGGGGATGGGCCGGTCAGGCCGGGTCTTCTGATCAAAATCGAGATCGTACCAGTCGTTGAAGAAGCACCCGCCAAGGTAGAGACAGGAGAGGGCGAGAGCAATGAGGCTTAAGCAGATGGGACAGAGGTGGGCTTGGTCCTGAAAAAGATACCATCCTACGAGAATCCCCAGAAGTCCGTTTGACCAGACGGTAGGCAGGTTGGCAAACCGGCTCATGGCGAGAAGGTCGATGGCTTTTTGGCGGGTCATTTGTCCACGGAAGAGAGCAAGGGGGCGGGGACTTGGGAAGTCTAATCGGTGCCGGGACCTTCGTCGACCTTCGTTGCGGTCATAATTATCCGCCGATGGTTCGCAAGACTGAAAAGAAGCCGATACGGACGTAGTTACTCGAGGGTGAAAATGACCTCGATAACAAGTTTGGAAACTGGCCACTGGCGAACAAGCAGATGGCGGCGGAGCTGAAGTATGCGGGGTATGATTTCCACCTCCATTACGGGAAGTGCTTTCATGCTTCCAAGGCAGCGGGGGCGAAGTTGCCGGAGATGCTGCGATACTGGAAGAACTAGAGTTCCTTTTAAGCTATGCTTGGACGAGAAAAGGAGTGGTGAAAGCTTCCTCGAAGGTGAAGAACTCTTCGAAGTCGTTGAGCGAGTCTGAGTCTTGTCTTCCAAAGACGCCGTTTTCAATGAAGAGGAAGACGATCTCGCCAACGTGCCGGCATTTGGTAATGCCCCAGTCATCAAGGAGGGTGGCGCCCATGGGGCCGTATTCCTGGATCACGTAGTCGCGGAATCCCTGCAGGAGCTCCCGCCCGCTGACGTGGCGCTTTTCGCCATTGGTTTCACGCGAAAGGCGATCGACGGTGAAGTCGAGGGCTTCTCGTGCTAGAAAGTAAGCCCCCGGTTGGAAGCGGTTTTCTTTTTCGAGGATTGAGGCAACAGCGTGCTCGAATTGATTGGACTGCATGGTGGAGTAACTAGATTCTACAAAAAACCCGCGGATTTGTCGATCAGCGGGCTTTGAAATTACATGGGAAGTTCGATGAAGCCTTCCAACTTTCGGATTCGGGTCGGGTGGCGCATCTTGCGAAGCGCTTTCGCCTCGATCTGACGAATCCGCTCGCGGGTCACCTGGAATTGCCGGCCGACTTCCTCGAGGGTGCGGGAATATCCGTCTTTAAGACCGAATCGCTGCTCGAGAACTTCGCGCTCACGCTCGGTGAGGGTGTCGAGGACTTCAATAATCTTGTCCTTGAGCATGGCAAAGCCAGCTTCTTCCATGGGGTTTTCGGCCGACTTATCCTCGATGAAGTCACCGAAGGAGGTATCGTCCGAATCACCGACTGGGGCTTGAAGTGAAATCGGTTGCTGAGCCATTTTGAGGACGGCACGAACCCGTTCCACGGGAAGGTGGATTTCCTCTGCGATCTCATCGGGAGTCGGTTCGCGACCGTATTCCTGAACAAGCTGTTTTTGCACGCGCATGAGCTTGTTGATTGTTTCGATCATGTGAACCGGAATTCGGATGGTCCGGGCCTGATCGGCGATGGAGCGAGTGATGGCCTGACGAATCCACCAAGTGGCGTAAGTCGAGAACTTGTATCCGCGACGGTATTCGAATTTTTCGACCGCCTTCATGAGGCCCATGTTTCCTTCTTGAATGAGGTCGAGGAAAGAGAGCCCACGGTTGGTGTATTTCTTGGCAATCGAGATGACGAGGCGGAGGTTGGCTTCAACCATCTCGGTCTTGGCCTTGAGAGCCTTGCTCATCCAGAGGCGGAGTTCGTGGTTGGTCGCTTCGAACTGCTCCACATTGTGCCAGGACTCGAGAGTGAGTTCCTTGATCGCGGTCTCAGCCTCGGCTCCTTTTTTACGGGAGTATTTCCAGATCTTCTCCTGATACTCGGCAACGACGTCGCAGAAGTCTTCAATGACTTTTTGCTTGAAGTAGTAACGGCTGTAAAGTCGCGCGATGGACTGAAGGTTTTTGGAGAGAGTGGTTTCGAGCTTCTTCTTTCCGCGGGGTGCCTTGGCGGAGAGCTTTTTGATGATTCCGGTGGTTTCCTCGTGGATGGCGCGGACTTGATCGCAAAGCTTGGGAAGGGCTTTCATGTAGCGCTCGCGGCTTTCGATCTTCTTGTCCAGGATGACGCGGTCGAAACGCTCCTTACCTCGCATGAGTTTGTCAGCGAGGGCTAGGTAGCCAATGGTGGTAAAGCCGAAGAGGTGAAGGTATTTTTGGACTTCAATTTCAGCGTCTTCAATGCGCTTGGAGATCTCCACTTCCTGCTCACGGGTAAGGAGGGGAACCTGACCCATTTGCTTGAGATACATGCGAACGGGGTCATCGAGGATATCGAGCTTCTGGTCTTTAGTCTCCTCTTCAGAATCGAGGTCTCCCTTCTTCTTGTCCTTGTAACGATCGACCTCGGATGCGTCGATGATGTCGAACTCCATCTGGCGGAGGCGTTCCAGAATGGCGGTGATGTCCTGTTCCTCGACGAGATTGTTCGGGAGAATCTCGTGGATGTCATCATAGGTGAGGTATTCCTGCTCTTTCGCAAGTTTGATTAGCTCACGGATCTTTTCCTGAATTTCAGGAGTATCGATGCGGTTCTTTGGTTTTTTCCCAGACTTAGTTTCGGGAGTTGGCGCCGCTTCTTTTTTAGGTGCTTTTTTGGCAGCGGACTTTTTTGGAGCTGCTTTTTTTACCGAGTCCTTCTTCGTGACTTTCTTTGCAGCCTTTTTTGCCGTTTTTTTGGCTGGAGCTTTCTTTGCAGCCTTTTTCACCGTTTTTTTGGCTGGAGCTTTCTTTGCAGCCTTTTTCGCCGCTTTTTTGGCTGGAGCTTTCTTTGCAGCCTTTTTCGCCGCTTTCTTGGCTGGAGCTTTCTTTGCAGCCTTTTTCGCCGCTTTTTTGGCTGGAGCTTTCTTTGTAGCCTTTTTGGCGGGGGCCTTTTTAGCTGCTTTCTTAGCGGAGGTTTTCTTTTTTGCCATGATGGGAAGTGGGGAAATGAGGTCCTGAGAGCACAGCTCACCTATTATAGGTCCAGCAGGACGGGCCTGCGGGGAGGTGTTTCTTCGTGACGAAAACGTTTTGGTCAAGGATTTTTCAACGACATCGGCTTATGGTAGTGGCTGATTGGCGAAGTTTCGATAGAATTACGCTTTATCGATAGGAATGGGGCCTAAATGTCCTCGCGCGTGATTAGGTATTTTTTGGCGCAACGGGGGCATTGGAGGGAGAGGGTTGCGTCATCGCCGAAAAGTTCGGCGGGTTTGTCCTTCCAGGCACTGAGAGTGGGGAGGATTCTTTCCAGGGAGCAACCGCAATGGAACTTGAATTTCCGGGTTTCGAGCGTTTTTGTTTCTTCGGTGTCGACAATTTCACCTACGAGTTCGGGAGTGAGGCTATCGAACCAGTCTTTGTCGAAGTCAGGTTGGGCTGAGATGAGGACGTAGTTGTCATCTGGAAGGCGGAAGGCCCGGCCAGGGCGTTGCTCGGATTGTTCGTAAAAGTGCTGAATCCATTTAATGGGGTCGGCTGTCTTGACCTCGATGGTGGAGGTGCGGGCTTCTTTGTTCGGGATTGTGGTTTGTGAGTAGAGGAAGTTGCGGTCGGGTTCGCGAACATCTTCAGTGAAGAGTCTGCCGACGATGTTTTCGTGAACGGACGATCCGGTGGCAAAGAAATTAACCCGGGGAGCACGAAGGTTGGCGGTCCAGGCAATGGTCTCCGCCCATGGCCTTGCGGTGAGGTGGAGGGTGAGGACCGCGAGAAGGTCTTTGAGGATGGTGTCGCGGTTTTCCGGATGACGCTCTCCGACATCCATGAGATGAAGGTAGTAGTCAGTGTAGATCGGAGTGAAATCGGCACGGACCATCAGGCAATTACGATGACGGACAAAGATGGATTCGACCTTGGTGAATTCGGCGACGGGTTCTGGACTCGGATCAGGCATCGGCTCAAAGAGGTTGCTGGGAACTTTCCTCCTCGTCAATGGCGAGTCGTTCCCGGGCGGTGGCGAGGTAGTTTTTGTCGATTTCGAAACCGGTATAGCGGGGCACTTTCATTCTTTGCGCAGCGAGGGCGGAGGTGCCGATGCCGGAGAAGGGATCGAGGAGGTGGTTTGTTTCCTTGATGCCATGAATGCGGATGCATTGCTCCACAAGGGCAACAGGAAAAGTGGCGGGATGGGGGCGTTCCTTGTCGCGTGACTGGATGGTCTCGTATGGGATGAACCAATTGTTTCCTCGGCAGCGTTTGTCCTCGCCTCCGGTGTGGCCCCAGCGGGCGATGTTTGATTTGTCGGCGTATTCGACTCCGGCGGCGCGTCGTTGGAGCGGGACATTTCCGGATTTGGTGAGGTGGAAAAGGTATTCGTGGCAGTCGTTCACGAAGCGTTTGGACTGGATCGGTTTAAAATGGCCGGCGGAGATGGTTTCTCTTTTTTTTGTTTCGACCGAGATGGATTTGATCCAGTGGAAGGTGTTCTGAAGCACGAATTCCGGACCTTTTTGGGTGAGAGCGAGAATGATCTGGTGGGGGAGAAGGGGGTCGGCGGGTGCGGCTCCGACATTGAGGAAAAAGGAGGCTTCATCTTTCATGACACGACGGACTTCGGCGGCCCATTGCTGGCACCAGGTGATGAATGTGGAGCGATCCGAGGTGTCATCGTAGGCGCCATAATTGATCCCTATGTTGTAGGGCGGTGAGGTGACAACGAGATCGACGGATTCGGCAGGCATCGCTTGCATTCCGGCAAGGCAGTCCGATAAGAGGAAGTCGATCACAACAGAGATTTGAGTGAGAATGAAAAAAAGTTCAAACATTCGTTTGAAAAATCGAATTCGAGGTTTAAACAATTGTTTGAAAACAATGGTTGTTACTTCACAGAAAATCACCGGAACAAAGCTCGCTTTGATCGAAGCGGCTTCGACCTTGTTTGCGGAGAAAGGGTTTGAGGTGGTTTCTGTTCGAGAAATTACCGGTCTGGCTGGAGCAAACGTCGCATCGGTGAAGTATCACTTTGGTTCGCGTGAGGGGTTGATGGATGCCGTGGTTGCTCGAATGGCGACGCCAGTCAATGAAGAGCGGCTTCGGCGTCTCGAAGAATTGGAGGACCGGAGAAGCGCGACGGCTCGTGATTTGCTCACCGCATTTTTTGAGCCATTACTTTCGCAAATCAAAAGCAGCCCATTGAGCGAAAAACTTTTTGTCAAACTGATGGGGCGAGTTGTAGGTGATCGACCTTATGAATTCCCAAATGAGGTGATGGGTCAGTTTCGCGAGGTTGCCGGGCGATTTGTTCCGGCGTTCATGGCGGCCTGCCCCGGGCTCACATCCGAAGATGTTTTTTGGCGCATCCATTTTTCCTTCGGAGTGCTCTCAAACACTCTTACCCATGGCGAGTTGGTAAAGAAAATTAGTGGCGGCAAGGTTGGCGACGAAGACCTCGCTACCACCCTCAACCGTGTCATCGATTTCTGCGAAGCAGGCTTTCAAAGATGAAATTTTTTCTTCCTGTGCTCGCGGTCATTCTTGTCGGATGCGTGGCTAAAGCTCCTGACTCCCGCATCGAGGCTGTTTCGGATCTACCACTACGTTGGCATTCAACTCCCGAAGCAAAGGCTGGGATCGATACCCGCTGGGTGAGTCGGGTGGGAGGTTCGCGGGCGGACTCTCTGGTCCGAGAAGCATTAGGTTCGAATCCCGATATGAGGATCGCGGAGGAGAGAGTGATTCGCGCGGTATCTGTTGCAAAAACGGCAGCGGCCTCGATGAACCCCCAAGTGTCAGCCGGACTGGATGGGGGACGGCAAAAGCAGATTTTTGTGGGGTTTCCCTTCGGAGAAGGCGGTGTGCCTTCCTCGATTTCTGAAAACTTTGGAGGAGATTTGTCTGTTTCTTGGGAGCCCGATATTTGGGGGTTCAATCGTGCCGGACAAGCTTCACTCATTGCAGATGCTCAGGCCGAGGGGAATGCTCTTCGAGCGGCGCGGGCTTCACTGGCGGCTCAAGTCATGCGGGCATGGCTGGCACTTGTAGAATCAAATGAACAAATTGCTCTATCGCGGGAGTCGGGGGGCTTCTTGAAAGCAACGCTTGAGATTGTGAGAGATCGTTTTGCCAACGCTTTGACAGATGAGGGTGGTTCGGCGGCTCAATTTAGATTGGCTGAAAGCGAAGTTGCAAACAATGACGCTGTCCTCGCTCAGCGTATGGGAGAACGTGAGCAGGCGATTCGGCAGTTGGAGGTGCTGATGGGAAGATATCCCAAAGGGGCTATTCAAAGTGCGGAAACCCTACCCAAGATCCCGCCCATGCCGCCAGCTGGTTTGCCATCCGAGTTGCTTTTACGTCGTCCTGATATTCTTGAGGCGGAACGACGCTTTGCGTCTTCGGGGAGTCTTGTGAAGCAGGCCAAATTAGCATTCTATCCGAGCTTTTCGATCACTGCTCGGGGTGGCACTACAACTGATTCACTTAGGAAAATTCTCAACTCTAATTTCGGAGTGTGGTCGCTCGCTGGTTCGGTGGCCCAACCGATCTGGGCGGGCGGTGCCATATGGTCGGAGTCTGAAAGAATTAAGTCGGCCGATCGATCCAATCTTGCCAGGTTGCAAAGCACTGTAAGGAAAGCCTTTGGCGAGGTCGAACAGGCTCTGATTGCCGAGCGGTTTTTGGCCGCAAGGGAAGTTGCGTTGGTCAAAGCCCTGAAGTCATCAATTGCTGCCGCTGAAGCTGCGGAATCCGATTACACAGGCGGTACCGGCGATGCTCTGACTCTCATCACGGCACAAACAAATCGCATCAACTTGTCTACTGGTTTGGTGAGCCTTCGTCGGTTGAGGCTCGACAATCGAATCACGCTCCACCTCGCCCTTGGGGGTGACTATCGACCCGGAAAATAAGAATCCATGAAAACTTTAATCTCTTCCATCATCGCTATTGTAGTGATTTTTTCTGCGACCTTCGGGGTTAAATTTTTTTTGGAGGAACACAAACCTGAAGCCGACAAGAAGGAACGGGTTGTCACGACTCCAGTCGTCGAGGTGACCATTGTCAAAAAGCAAGATCTTGAGTTCCCACTGAAGAGCGAAGGAGTTGTCATGACTCGTCGCGAGACTATCTTGTCGGCCCAAGTCGGAGGACGTATTGTGGATATCCATCCTCAGTTTGAGCTAGGGGCTACCTTTAAGAAGGGGGAGGTGATCGCAAAGATTGATCGACTCGACTATGAGGCGGTGATTGCCCAGGCCAAATCGGTTTTGGCTGATGCCGAGCTTGCGGTTCTCCAGGAGAAAGCGCGGGGTGAACAAGCTGAACGTGATTGGAAGAAGATTGGCGGAGGTAAGAAGGCCTCTGATTTGGTTTTGCGGATTCCATTTTTGAAGAGCACCAAGGCTCGGCTGGCTGCGGCGAAGGCGGCACTTGAAAAGGCGGTGGAGGATCTGGATCGGACGGAAATTCGAGCTCCCTTTGATTGTCGGGTCCGAACGGTGGTTCTTAATCTTGGGGCCACCGTGGCTCCAGGTAGCCAGCTGGGAACAATCTATGATGCCGAGAACCTGATGGTCCGCCTCCCTTTCTCAATTGATGATTATGCCCAGATTCCCAAGGATCCTGGGATCAATCTTTCTGCTGATGTAGGAGCGGAGACGTATCAATGGGTCGGAAAGGTGATGTGGGATTTGGGCGAGGTTGATCAGGCTACTGTGTCGGCCTATCTTTTGGCAAAGGTTCTACCCAATAAAGATGCTCCTGAACGTTTTCGATTGCCGACACCCGGGTTGTTTTTAAAAGCCCGGTTGACCGGTTCGACATTGTCCAATGTGGTTGCCGTTCCTCGCTCTGCGGTTCGTGGTCGGGATAGGGTTGGCATTTTGAATGATAAGGGCGAATTGGAATTTCGAACGCTGGTCATCGCGCGGGGCAGTGAGGATTTTGTCTACGCGACTCAAGGCGTTTTGGATGGCGAGAAGGTGATTTTGACAAAGATCGAGTTGCCGATCGAGGGGATGAAATTGGCAGAACTTAAACCGGGGGAGCGAAGCGGGGAATAAGCCATGGAAAAGTTTATCAAATGGTTTAGCTGCAATCATGTTACGGCAAATTTTCTTATGCTGGCGGTTTTGTTGGCTGGCTTCGCGTCTTGGTTTCAGCTTCGCAAGGAAGTCTTCCCGGAGATTGCCTTCGACGGGGTGGTTGTCAGTGTTCCCTATCCCAATGCCACTCCCGAGGAGGTGACCAGCGGTGTGGTCATTCCCATTGAAGAGGCCATCTCCGATGTCGATGGAATCAAGCGGGTTCGTTCCACTGCGTCTCGCAACATCGGCGCAATTACAGTGGAGGTTGAAACAGGGTTCGATACCCGTGATGTCATGGGCGATGTGCAAACAAGGGTCGACGGCATTGATAATTTCGCGGAGAAGGCAGAGGAGCCGATTTTTGAAGAGGTCATTGTGAATCGTCAAATCATCAGCCTTGCCATCACTGCTGATACCGACGAGGCAAGTCTTCGTGTCTTTGCCGAAAAAATCCGAGATGGATTGCTCAACTACGAACCGCCAATACCGAAGACGAAGGAGGAAAAAGTTCAAGCGTTTTTCAACGATCCGGGCCGAGTCATTCAGCGGTTCCTGAAAGGCCAACAAACGATTAAGAAAGTCGAACTCGCTTCAGTTCGACCTTATGAGATCTCCATCGAGGTTCCTGAAAGCACGCTTCGCAAATATAATCTTACCTTGCAGCAAGTCGCAGCAGCGGTGCGGAGTGCTTCGCTCGATCTTCCCAGTGGTTCGGTCAAGACTGGTTCGGGAGAGGTGGTTGTGCGGGCAGCTGGGCGAAAGTATCGAGGTGAAGAGTTCCAGAACATTGTGGTGAAATCCTTGCCGGATGGCTCCGAGTTAAAGCTCAGTCAGATTGCAGAAGTGATTGATGGTTTCGAAGATATGGACCTTGTTTCGACGTTCAATGGACGCAAAGCGGTGGTCCTTCACATCTTTCGGATTGCCGATCAGGATACTCTCGCGATAGCACGTCTGGCAAAGGAATATGTCGAGACGGTCGAGCGTCCCGAAGGCGTCAAAATTGATGTTTGGAATGATGCCAGCGTGATCTTGAAAGGGCGTCTGGATCTTCTCAAAAGTAATATCGGAATTGGGTTAATTTTAGTATTGTTGGTTCTTGCTCTCTTCCTACGCCCAAGTCTCGCTTTTCTGGTGGCTTTGGGGATTCCGGTTTCCTTCGCGGGGGGACTTTGGCTGATGCCGGATCTTGGGATTTCCATGAACTTGATTTCGGCTTTTGCCTTTATCCTTGTTCTGGGAATTGTGGTGGATGATGCCATCGTGGTGGGTGAAAATGTTTACACTCGGATTCAAGGTGGCGAGCATCCACGCGAGGCGAGCTGGAAGGGGACTCATGAAGTTGGGGTAGTGGTAATTTTCGGTATTTTGACCACGATCACCGCGTTCACCCCGATGCTCGGGCTGAGTGGAGTGAGTGGAAAAATTTGGCCGAATATTCCACTTGTTGTGATTCCGGTTCTGCTCTTTTCGCTCCTGCAATCAAAGTTCGTTTTGCCTGCACATCTGGCTCTTCTGAAGCCTCATTCGGCGGAAAGGAGTTCGAATCCTATCTTCCGATTACAGGGGGCAATCGCAGGTGGGCTCGAACGCTTCGTGAAGTCGGTTTACTCACCTTTTCTCGCCCTGTGTTTGCGATTTAGATACATCGTTTGGGCGGGCTTTTTTGCCATGGTTTCAGTTTCAATCAGCTTGATTGCAACGGGGTGGATTCCTTTCCAGTTTTTTCCGAAAGTAGAAGGAGAAATTCTTTCCGCAAAACTCGAAATGCCTCTCGGCGCGCCGTTTGCTGAAACTCAGAAAGTGGTTCGGCGGTTGGAAAAGGCTGCGCTCGAAATGGGTGCGGAAATCAAAGATAAGAATGGGGATTCTGTTGTTGTGAATGCTCTCGCAACCGCGGGGATGCAGCCTTTTCAGGCAGGACTGGGGCCCATTGGCCCTTCGGGTGGAACTCATCTTGGAGAGGTGACTCTGGAACTCGCTGCGGCAAAGAATCGCGATATCTCCAGTGAAGAGCTCAAAGCCAAATGGCAGAAAATGGTAGGGGAAATCCCCGGGGTTGTTTCACTCACCTTTAGAGCCGAAACGGCGGCAGGCGGTAATGCCATCGACATCAATCTGACCGGTCGTGACAGCAAGCAATTGGAAGAGGCTGCGGCCTGGGCTACCGAGCGACTTCGCCGCGACTACAAAGGAGTCGTTGATGTTTTTAACTCAGATCGCAAGGGGAGGGAGGAATTGATTGTGCGAGACCTCACTCGTAGGGGGAAGTCTCTTGGGTTCACTCTGGATAATGTCATGGGGCAGGTGCGTGACGCCTTTTACGGAAACGAAGTGCAGCGTCTTCAGCGTGGGCGCGACGAGGTGAAGGTGATGGTCCGTTATCCTGAATCCGAACGTGAGTCATTGATGAACTTTGAGACCATGAAGTTGAGGACTCCCAGGGGGGATGAAGTGCCATTGTTGGAAGTTGTGGAGCCCGAATACGGACGTGGCCCGGCGACGGTGACTAGGGTGGATCGTTTTCGTACAATCAGTCTGGAAGGGGATGTGGACCTGGTAGGTGGATTCAATGCGAATGAGATTGTCACGAAGTATACCGAGGAAGTCCTTGACGAAATTG
>Ga0308005_10000021_pt1 | contig 59299 bp, 45 predicted proteins | sample Neamet67_FD_203142 | JGI IMG/M metagenome (GOLD analysis project Ga0308005, IMG submission 203142) | Marine microbial communities from water near the shore, Antarctic Ocean - #67 | ecosystem: Environmental > Aquatic > Marine > Unclassified | place: Southern Ocean | collected 2014-06-07 | reverse complement strand
CCGACATTTCCTGAAGCCGGAGTAATCGTCGCGAGTCCGGCTACCATACCAGTCGCGATTCCAACCACACCAGTCTTGCCGGTCTGAAGACGCTCGACGATACACCAAACCAAAGCGGCTGTTGCCGCCGAGATATGGGTCACCAGCATGGTCATCCCGGCAGCTTCATTGGCACCACCTTGGGACCCCGCATTGAATCCGAACCACCCGACCCAAAGAAGAGAGGCTCCAATCATCACCAACCCAGGGCTATGAGGAGGGTGAAGATGCTTTGGAAAACCTTTGCGAGGCCCAATCATCTTGGCGAGAACGAGCGCAGACACACCCGCGGTGGCGTGCACCACGATACCTCCTGCCAAATCAATCGTGCCCCATTGCATCATGATTCCACCACCCCAAACCCAGTAGACAGTGGGGGCATAGACCAGCACCAACCAAAGTGCCGTAAAGACCATCACAGCAGCAAACTTCATCCGCTCAACAAAGGCACCCACGATCAATCCTGGCGTGATGATCGCAAAGGTCATCTGGAACATGACAAACACCGTTTCCGGAAAATCAAAATTCTCTTTCCAATCTTTTCCGTCCAATCCCTCCATGAAGGCCTTCGCGAATCCTCCGACCCAATCTCCTCCCTGATTGTCAAAAGCCATTGTGTAGAGGAAAAGAACCCACATCACCGATGCCAGCGCCGCAATGGCGTAGCAGTGCATCAGCACCGAAAGTAAATTCTTTGCTCGCACCAAGCCCCCGTAAAAAAGAGCCAGACCGGGCAGGGTCATCATGAGGACCAATACAGTCGCCATGATCATCCAGGCGGTGTTTCCGGTATCAATCTGAGAGGCTTCCTCCGCGGCAAAGAGAGTTCCGCCGGAAAGGAACACCATCGCCAGAAATACTCCGAACGATTTCATCGAGTTACAATATGTCTTCATAGGTTGGTGGCTTGCATGCGGCATTAATCCGCCGCTTCACCTCGAACAGCACCTTTCATGCCAATCATGAATCCCGCTCATCAAACTATGGCACAGCGGTTGCTCATTGACTGCGTATTCAACAAATAGAGACACATGATGATCCCACAATACAACAAAGCCTTCCTCTGGATGACCGCACCTCTGGCAATGGTGAGTTCGGTCTTCGGAGAGGAAGAAGTCGATGAAACGAAAGCTGGTTATGAAGAGTTGATTGCTGGGCAAGGTGATACCGCCTATGCCTTCGATTTTTTCGCAACCTCCATGCTCTGGACGGTCATTGCGGCAGCAATGGTCTTCATCATGCATCTTGGCTTCGCCACCCTCGAAGCTGGCCTGACCCAGAAAAAGAACACTGTTAACATCCTCTTCAAAAACGTTTGGATTATCAGTATCGGACTCCTGACTTATGCCGCTCTGGGTTTCAACACCCACTATCCCGGTGAGTTCAACGGGTTTTTCTCCATTGGTGGTCCCATTGGTGACCTGAATGCCGACGGTGGTGATACCTTTGGATACGGAGGAACCGCTCTCGCCATGACCGGCTACGGAGATTTCATCTTCCAGGCCATGTTCGCAGCAACTGCGGCAACAATCGTCTCAGGTGCTGTCGCCGAACGAATCAAGCTTGGCTTCTTTATGATTTATTCAACCATTCTAGTTGCACTCGGATATACGATTGCCGGTTCCTGGCACTGGGGTGGTGGATTCCTCGCTGGCCTCGATACGCCCTTCAAGGACTTCGCTGGATCGACCGTTGTTCACGGATTTGGTGGAGCCGCTGCTCTGGCCGCTGTCATAGTCCTCGGGCCTCGTGCTGGAAAATACACCGCTAACGGTGTGAAGCCCATCCTTGGACACAGCATGCCTCTGGCTGCAATCGGTGTTTTCCTTCTCTTCTTCGGATGGTTCGGATTCAACGGCGGTTCAGTCCTCTCAGCCGCTCCCGGACCTCTCGGACTTGTCTTCACAACGACGGCACTCGCGGCCGCCGCTGGTGGTGTCGCTTCAATTATCACCTCAATGATTGTCCTCAAGAAGCCTGACCTCTCCATGGCTCTCAATGGTCTCCTTGCAGGTCTCGTATCCATCACCGCCGGAGCTGATGTCGTCGGCCCCTGGGGCGCTGTGATCATGGGAGCCGTCGGTGGAGTCATCGTTGTGTTCGCCATCCTCTTCTTCGATAAAATCAAGATGGACGATCCGGTCGGAGCTATCTCGGTTCATGGAGTCTGCGGCATCTGGGGAACAATCTCTTTGGTCTTCTTCGCGACCGAAGGAAATGATTTCAGTCTCGTCTCACAGCTCATCGGAGTTGGAGCAGTCTACGGATTTGCCTTCGTATTCTCCTTGGTTCTCTTCCTTATCGGCAAAGCGATTTGCGGTGTCAGAGTCAGTGCCGAGGAAGAAGCAGAAGGTCTCGATATCGCTGAGCACGGTGCTCCAGCCTACACCGACTAAACACGCCCCTCTTCAAAAGGCCGCAGGTTCGCCTGCGGCCTTTTTCTATCCCTCGATCACTTCATAAACGACCGGTTGACCACTTGAGTGTGAGTCGCTCAACGAGATCGCATTGATCACTCGTTCTTGAGCGCGACAAGCATCGCCCTCGGACCTGGCATGGATTCGACAAAGAGGATCGCCTTGATCCAACTTCATTCCTAGTTCGACGATTTCCGACAGTCCAACCGAGTGGTCAATTTCGTCCTCTCCTCGCACTCTCCCACCACCTAATTCAACCACGGCCATTCCAAGTTCACGGGTATCGATCTGATCAATCCAACCGCTTTCTGACGAAGGCACATCGGCTATGACATTGGCTGGCGGCAGATAGTGTTCGGGATTCTCGACAAGGTCTCCGGGGCCACCAAGCCCCGCAACCATCTGACCAAAAATCTTCGCTGCTTTCCCAGAATCAAGAGCACGCTTCAGATCACGCCGAGCCTGTTCCCGGTCTTTCGCGAGCCCTCCCAGCACCAGCAGTTCTGCGGAGAGACTCATCACGACAGTTTCCAATCTGGGGCGGTCCCCCTCCCCCTTGAGAAAATAGATAGCATCCAGCACCTCCAGGGAATTTCCTGCCGATCCAGCGAGTGATTCATTCATATCCGTCACCAAGGCACTGGTCTTCACCCCCGCCCCATTTGCCACACCAACAATACTCTCAGCAAGAGCCTTAGCATCGGCGTAATCCTCCATAAAGGCCCCGCTTCCGGTCTTCACATCCATGACCAAAGCCTCCAGCCCTGCCGCCAACTTCTTGGAAAGAATGGAAGCGGTGATCAAATCCAATGACTCCACCGTCGCGGTAATATCCCGCGTCGCATAAAAACGCTTGTCCGCAGGCGCCAACGAAGCCGTCTGCCCGATGATGGCAACGCCACAGTCTTTCACCACCTTCCGGAAAAGGGCATTCGAAGGCATCGTTTGATACCCAGGGATACTATCGAGCTTATCGAGAGTCCCGCCGGTATGCCCCAGTCCACGCCCTGAGATCATCGGGACAAAGCCACCACATGCAGCGACCAGTGGCCCCAGCATCAACGAAACGTTGTCCCCCACTCCACCGGTCGAGTGTTTGTCGATCACCGGACCGTCGAGTTCCGGCCACGACAAGGTTTCTCCGGAGTCCCGCATCCCTTCGGTCAAGGCGACGCGCTCGTCCAGAGTCATGCCCTGAAAAAAAACTGCCATCGCAAAGGCTGCGATCTGTCCTTCCGAGATCGATTGATCAGCGATCCCTTTGGAAAAAAAAGCGATTTCCTTGCGGGTCAACGCCTGCCCGTCCCGCTTCTTCCGGATGATTTCTTGAGGAATCATTGCCTTTATTTAGTGACCAAAAACGTAATCAGCGGCCAAAGTTGGCTTCCTGCCCAGATTCCAAAAATGCCCATAATTCCGGCAAAAACCGGAGGAGCCGGCAAGGGTAACTTGAAAGCAGTGAAAATCAGACCGACAATAAGACCAGTCCCGAGAGATGCGAAAGCGACAGCCATGCCTGAGCCTCCCCCACGGAGCATAAACTCTCAACCTCAAATCACCGCCCATTCTTTCCTCTTCCCCTCTCAATCTTAACTCTTATTCTCACCCCCGTCCCAATCATGAAACGTCATTCTCTCATTTTCGCAGCCCTCGCCCTTCCACTCAGCGCCCAGTTGAGAATTACCGAGGTGATGTCCGACAGCAATCACTCGGCCCCGAACGCAGGAGGTGACTGGTTCGAAATCACCAACTCCGGATCAACCGACGTCAATCTGTCTGGATATAGTTTTGATGACGACGACGGCATCCCCGGCGCTTCCGGGGACTTCCCGACCTATTCCCTCACTCCTGGGACCTCGGTGATTGTTCTGGATGACACCTCTTCCGTCCGGTTCAAGGCACTCTGGGATCTTGACGCCGCAGTCCGTGTCATCACCAATTCGGAACTTAGTAATTTTCAAGGTCTTGGAAAAAATGGCGACGCCCTTTACCTCTTCAACAACTCTGGAAAATTGGCCAGTTCATTCACCTTCGGTGCCGCCACCGAGGGCTTTAGCTTTGCACGATTTACCGATGGTTCACCGGTTCCAGGCACCCTTAGCAGTAATGGGAATTTCGGCGCCTATGAAAGCGACGATCCTTCCGAAGACGTCGGCTCCCCGGGAATCGCCCAAGATCTTCCCGAGCCTCTTCCTCCTTTCTTTAGCGCCCTCTTCAATACCGCAGTTATCGCCGGGTCCTCCCTCAATGTTTCCGAATTTCGGATCAACACCATCGATCCCAACCCGGACGATGTTATCACCATCACTTCCAGCGAAAGACCCGCGTGGCTCACTGTCATTAATCTCGGCAACGGGCTTGCCAGCCTTTCCGGCACCCCTTCCGCATCAGACATCGGAAGTCACGATTTCACGGTCATCGCAACTGACAACACTAGTCGATCTGCCAACCAGAGCTACCGAATCAATGTCCTCCCCGCTTCGCCCCCCGTCATCCTTAACGAATATAATGCGGTGGAACCCAGGGAATTCCTCGATGGAGGTGGCCAGAATGATCCCGGCGCACCAACCGACCCCCGTCTTGGTCGGATCAAAGGAAATGGCGGGGCTTGGGTTGAATTCGTAATCACCGGTGATCCTGCCTCCCCTGCTGATCCTGTTGATCTCCGTGGCTGGACTTTGAAAATTGAAAGCAATGACCATTCCAGGACCCTTAAGCTCTCCGATCATGTTGCCTTGAGCGCCATCACACCTGGCACAATTCTGACCTTTACCGAGAGTCGGGGCACTTCCCCCACCCGATTTAATATCACCTCCAACCTCAACACCACCGGGATCGCTTGGAGCAATATTTGGATGCATGACAACATCCTGATTGATCAGGCAAACAGCACGCACCCGGCTGCTCCCGCCATCAACAGTGACAATACCCGTTTCACCTGGCTCAACAGCAGCGATGCCCTGATCTATGGCCCCAGCGGGGAATCGATCGCATTAAAAGACGCCAATAATAATGGGATTGGCGATGCTTTGGTCTCGGTCGGAGGCACTGAGGTCTTCAAACTTGAAATCTCTCCTGCTTCGTCCATCACTCCGCTGAATATCAACCACGATGATGGGACTTCTTCCACTTACGGAGCTCCGAACCGTTGGAGTAATAACACAATGGTCCAAAATTTTTCCACCTATGGAACTCTGAACACTCCCCCAAGCTTTGGCCCCATTCCCCTGACAAAGGCAGCCAGGGGATCCTACAGCACAAGCATCAATGTCACCCCTGGAAGCACTCTCAATGAAATCCTTGTTCCCGACTTTCTGGACGTTTCGCTCGCGGGTGGAGCCGTGACCATTGTGAGCAACCGACCACTCACCACGGCTGACATCGGGGCATTTGAGATCACCATCGAAGCTGACAATGGAGCGCCTTCCAACAACCTCGGATACCTTGCCTACGAACTCGAAGTCCTCAACCCGGCGCCACTCGTGGTCCTTAATGAGTATAACGCGGTCGCTCCCGACCGATTCCTCAATGGTGGCACCGCAGGAGCAGACGAAGATGGCGCTCCTGCTTCCATCGATTCCCACTTCGGACGAAGCCCCGGCAATGGTGGCAACTGGTTCGAATTGGCTGTCGTTGGCGATGGCGGTTCTGGTTACGTGAACCTCACGGATTGGACCATCGAAGTTGGCAAAATCGCTCCTTCCGGATTGTTCGACTCTGAAACGATCATCACTCTCTCCGACCAAATAATTTGGTCGTCCATCGCACACGGTACCTTACTCACGTTTATTGACAAGAACACTGCAGCCGGTGGACTTGATACCGAGTTCAACCGCGTCAACAACCTCACTACCGAAGGTTGGGCTTGGATCAATGTTTACCTCGGCACGCCGGGGATCATCACCGTGGGAAACCCGACCGATCTTAAAACCGACTCAAACAACACCGCTTTCGTTATTAAAAACGCTACCGGCACTGTGATCTTCGGCCCCGTTGGCGAGGGCGTCGCTCCACTAGGCGGAGTGGGAAGTGAAGAAATCCTCGAACTGGAAACCGATGCCTCACCCATGATCTCGTCCATCGATGATGCTTCGGACACCGTTCTGGGATATGACGACGGATCATCCGGCTCGACCTTTGGCGCTCCAAACCTCTTTTCTCCCTTGGGAACCGCAACTGATCGGGCGCAGGACTTCTCCCTCTTCGTCCAATCCCAGTTGGAAACCTACTTGGCAGCAAACAATCTCCCCGGAGCTGATCCCACCGACGACGCGGACAACGACGGTTCTTCAAACCTCGATGAATATCTCCTTGGCGGGGATCCCTCCAACGCTGCTATTTTCCCCCTCACGAGCTATGATCCCTCGACCGGAATCGCATCAGCCAATGTTCGGACCGATGATCCCAACTACGTTCTAATCACCCAGAGAAGCTCCAACCTTCAGAACTGGGTGTCAGACTCCTTGGATAAGGTGGATGAGGCCTCACCTCTCGGGCCGGAATTTGCGCTGAGAAAATTCACCTACACTGGAGACGAACCCAGTATGTTCTTCCGCGTATCGACCCAATCTCAGGACTAGTGTCCGCGCCTCTCCTTCTCCGCAAGGATCCACCCCCGATCATTTTTTGAAAGGACCTTGGTGGAAGTCTTAACCAGATTTCCATCAGGCTCGATCAACCAAACACTTCCGCTTTTTTCGTCGAACCGGCGGAGCTTGGCAAAAACAACCTGATCGTTGGACCCAGTCCACCGGCGGTAATTCTTTTTAACCATCTTCCTCTCCCACACCCCGCGGTTGTGCTGAATGGTGAGAGCCGCATTCTTCAACTTGCCCCAAAGTTCATTCTTCTGCCCGCGTTTGTAACCTCGCTCGCGGGAATACACCCCACCATCGGGTTCCAAAACCACCAAAGTCGGGCAACCCAGCACCTGGTATTGCTTCCTCAACTTATCAGCGTAATGGCGCCGTGCCATTACGGTCCCTTTGATTTGTCCTTTGTCATCCAAGCCACTGTCCCCTTTTAAAGTGCCGTTGAGGTCAATCTTCAGACGGACGACATTTTCCTTGGCCCAAACCGAAAAATCATTGGTGGCAAAGAGCTCCCGATTGAGTGTCTTGCAAATAGGACTCCCAACAGAACCACTTGAAGAAGATTTCGTGAACCACATCAAAATCGGCTTTCCCGTCCGCATTGATTCCCGTCGGGCCTGCTTGTAACTCGAAAACCAGGAATCCTTCTTTTTGGGACGAGCTTTGAATGCCTCGCTAAAAGGAATATCCGCATTTGGGTCGGTTGGCGACCAGACAATAGAGCGATCAGAGGGGAGTTCCATCCCTCCGGCAACAATACCTTCCCCCACCAGGGCCGGGAGATATCCCGCTGCCACCGGGGCCTGGCCGGCCGCAACATCTTCACTCGCTCCTTTATATTTGGCGTTGGGATTGCCTCCAATTCCAACTCCTCCCTCTTGAGTGAACTTGCTCTTCTTCTCAGCCTTTGGGCGAATCATTGGCACCTCCATTAACTCGGCACATGACGACACCAACAGAGCCCCACCCAATAAAACAAAGAACGAACTCCTCATGGCTGGAAAGCTAGCACTTCAGGCTTGTCCCGAAAAGAGAGCAATCCCATCTCTTGCGTAAAAAAGAACTCTAAAAAAAAGCGACCGGAAATGACTCCGATCGCTTAAAAAAAACATCGGCATGAACTACTTCTGAGCAAGTCCCCCGGCCGCCTTTTGGGCTTCCTGGATCTTTTTAAGAGAGGCCTTGCTTTGCTCGACTGCCCAGCCATTGAAGGCTTTTTGACTGATCACCTCCATGACTCCTTTCATATTGGCATGCCCCTCGCCACAAAGGTTTCCGCAGACCACATTGGTCTCGAGCATCTTAATCGGCTTGAACCACATCGGAATGTCCCGTCCTGGAATCGCGTCCTGCTGGATGCGCATCGGAATGATGGAGTAGTTGTGAATGACATCCGTCGAAGTAATCTGAAGGATCACGTTGCGATCAACCGGCAACTTGAGAATTCCGGAGGTGAAGTCATCGTAGCCATTGGGATCGTCAGGATCGATGCAGGGATCCCCCCCGGTTTTGACCAAGGAACGGTCGATACGGCCAAACTTACCATCGTCACCCGGGTAGTGGTAATTGAAAGCAAACTGGTAACCAATCACGCGCACGCGAACCGGATCGGTCTTCTGCACCTCGTCAAACTGATCGGTCCGCTCCCACCAAAGCGGAAAAGCAAAACCAAGAAGGAGGACGGCTTCGATGATCACCATTCCAATCTCAAGGTGACTGGAAACGTGGTTCGTGACACCTTGGTAGCTGGCCTTGGGATTATTGGAAGCGCGGAACTTCCACAGGCAGAAAAGGAAGAAAAGAGTCCACCCCAAAAAGAGGGCGAACATGAACCAGTGGACGATGTCGATCATGTGATCGACGTTGCCCCCGTGATCGGAGTAGTTCTCGGGAATCCCGAGCCATTTTGACCAATTGAGTGCGGTAAACATGGTGAAAAAATTAAGGGTTAGTGGAGGGGTCGACGTAATCGTCACAGTATCTGCTATCCAATCCGGCCTTCTCGCGTCTCGCGATTCGGATCATAAAAAAAAGGACCATGACGGCGAGTGGCACGATCACCATCAGCATCAGGGCAATGGCCCAACCAGCTGCATTTTGCCCCCCGTGTTTGAAGGAGTTGGCACAGGTCGAACAGGCGAGAACAGATAAAGGAAAAAACATAACGGAGTCTCAGATTAGATTTAGACAATAATGTCCTTGGACTTTCGGCGGAAATAAAAGCCATAGACCACAAGCACGGCTGATGCGATCAAGGAAAGGACCCCAAATAGCGAAGCCGATTCCTTTTCATCGAGGAACAGAGCCCAGACGCCAAAGCCCGCGCAGAACAAAGCGGCGATGGTGATGAAAATGAGGTGAAAACCCTTGATCGACATTTGAAATAAAAGTTAGTGGTGGGATTCGGTGGAAGGCTTGTCTGGATTATAGAACCCATCACTGGAATTCGGATTGCCAAACTGAATTGGGTCGCTCTTCGACCAACCAATCAACCACATGCAGAAAAATGCCATCAAAAGTCCCAGCCCGAAGAAGAGATAAATCAGAGGGCGCTCGTGATTAAGGTGCATGAAGATCAGCATCACAAGAGAAGCCTTGAAAGTCGCGATCGCGAGGCCAATCGTTGCGTCAACAGCATCGAACCCATGCCCCCCGAAATCGAGCCATTCGACGGATGCCACCATCACGGTGACAATGGTGAAAAAGAACAGGAGGAGCCCAATAAACATGAAGAGCTTCTTCGCCTTCTTTACTTCTTCAATAGAACCAGCCATGAGTTTTGTTGTTTAAAAATTAAAAAATTATGAGAAATCACATCAAATAGAGGATCGGGAAGAGGAAGATCCAAACAAGGTCCACGAAGTGCCAAAATAGGCCTCCGACCTCAACCCGGTTGGCGAGCCATTCGGGATTGGAATCATACATCTTACGACCAAAGAAAAGGTAGTAACCAAGGACAAGCGCTCCCCCAATCACGTGAAGTCCGTGAAGTCCGGTGATGGTGAAGTAAATCGCGTAGTAGGTGTTCCACTTCGGTGTCAACGTTGACTCAAATCCAACATTCTCGCGGGGAATCTCAACATGAGGAAAATCAAATTCGTTGTGGTTCGCTCCCGCGAAGCCCTTCAAATCAAAGAGGCTTGAATGATAGAGGGCGTCCTCTCCGGCCGCCTTGTAGACAGCCTCTGGGTCCAAGTCTAACTTCTGATAGGCAACCATTTCATCCCAGTTGACACGATATTTGTCGTTATCAGACGGAACCCGGCCTTCCTTCTCAAGTCGCTCGGTCTGATACTTCAGCCAGGCCATGTGACAATTCCAGGCCTTCTTGAGGTCATTCCCACCATGACTATCGGTGTGAGTCAGAATCCAGCTGACCTCGATCGCCTTCATGGGCTCAATCCCCTCGGCTTCAGCGCGCATCGCGGTATGACGGAAATCAATCGCATCCACTCCCATGATAATAGGGCTCGGAAGAACCTCACCCTTAACCACCGTGTCATCACGAAACTTGACCTGCTCCTTGGAGAACTGAGGGATATCACCCGGCTTCATGACCAAGATCAATGGAGGATCGACCTTAAAGGTCACCTCCCCCGGGGCACTCAACATCAGAGGCCCAAACTTCTTCGCGTCTTCTTTGCGACGCTCTTTCCAGATGTCTTTTTCAACAACATAGGTGGATAGATCATCATCACCTTTTTCGTCGCGAATCCAATCCCAGGAAGCTGCGAGAAAATCAGTCCGGATGTCCTTGTCGTGAGACCGGGCCTCTAGGAAGGAATCTTCCATCTCTTCGAGAAGATCGATTGAAAGCTCGCTTCCAGCATCGGCAACCAGGGCCTTTCCGCTCGCAAGGAGCTGAACCCGGTTCTTCCCACCCTCATGAAGTTCATCTTCGTCAGGAACGCGATAGTCCTTAGCTAGTGTGATCTTATAATCGTCCCCGGCTTGTTTGAGGATTTCCTTCACATAGGCCTCATGCGTCGGGCGCTTGAGAACAAAAGTAAGTTCGGAAGCTTTGATAAGAATACGATTGGCAGGGAAGACACCCTCGTCGTGGTAGCGATCCTTGTCCTTCACTTCCGTCAACTTGCCATCCTTGATCTCAGCATAATGAACGTGCCCTTCAATAATCCCCTTCCCCTGCACGGGTCCGGGCCCCTCGATCTGAACCGCCTGGTGATGAAACTTGGCATTATACTCGATGCCCTTAAGAACCATGAATAGGGCAGCGCAAAGCAGCGTAATTGCCATATAGATCTGGAACTTTCTCCACTCTCTCATTTTAAGAGCCGCCCAAGCAAACACCACGGTGACGGAAGAACCAATGAGCACAAAGGTGTTAATCAGTCCCGGAAGGACAGGCAAGGCACGCTCCGGCCATGGGTAGTCGGCGTAGAGTCGGAGGAAAAGATAGCCCGAGAAGAGACCTCCGAAGAGAGTCACCTCCGATGCGAGGAAGAGCCAGATACCAACCTTCGAGTTGAAGAGTCCGGTATCTTTACGGGCGTTGACGATGAATGGAATTTCCATGGATCAAGAAAAGTGAGGCATTGAACGAACCAGGGCTTTTAGGCTTCGGTGGTTTCCTTATCGGGTTTTTCCGAGGGCTCCTCGGCCGGAATCGATCGCTTCGGTTCCTCCCACTGAGGGAAGAAGTCCTTGTCGTGATCCGGACGACTGTATTCGTATGGTCCCCGATAGATTGCGGGGTCAAAAGTGAAGTTCCCGTGTCCCGGAGGAGTTGGTGTGGCCCATTCAAGAGTCGTGGCATCCCAAGGGTTGTCACTGGTGATCTTCTTTCCCCAAAAGTAGCTGACAACCATATTAATCAAAAATGGAAGCTGGAAAATTGCCAAACCAATCGCAGCACCGGTCATCACCTCGTTAAGCGAGATGTTTTCCGCGACCGTCTGACCAAAGACATTGATCCCCTCTGTTCCTTTCTCGATGTAACCCTCACCTCCGTTATACCAACGGCGGTGGAATCCGGCCATGCCCTGGGTGAGCATTGGGAAGAAGAGAAGGTTCATGCAGATCAACGACGGCCAGAAGTGCAGGTGACCCAGGAAATTATCCATGAAACGGCCCGTCATCTTCGGATACCAATGATAAACACCGGCAAAGAGTCCAAAGAGAATTCCAGGAGCCACCACGTAGTGGAAGTGGCCAATCACGTAATAGGTGTCGTGAAGGTGGAGGTCAGCCAGGTTGAACGCCAAGGGCAGACCCGTAAGACCACCGATACCAAACATTGGCAGGAAGGCGGCTGCCCAAATCATCGGCATTGTAAAGCGGATCGAGCCGCCCCACAGCGAGATGATCATCGAGGTTAACAAGATCACCGACGGCACCGAGATTAGAATCGTGGTGGTTTGGAAGAAGGTCGAGATGACCGGCCCCATTCCGGTAAGATACATGTGGTGGGCCCAGACGACGAAAGAGAGAAAACCGAGTGCGACAATCGACCAAACCATGGGCTTGTATCCCCAGAGAGGCTTACGAGTGTTGCAAGGAATGATCTCCGCAACACAAGCAATCGCGGGCAGAAGAAGAACATAGACCTCAGGGTGTCCTAGGAACCAGAAAAGGTGCTGGAAAAGAAGCGGGCTTCCCGAACCGGAGATGTCCAAAACGCCGTCCTCCTTGGAGAACAAACCACTCGGCATGAAGAAGCTCGATCCGGTGACCCGATCCATGAGCTGCATGATGCCGGCGGCTTCAAGTGGCGGGAAAGCAAGGAGAAGAAGGAAACCAGTCACGAGCATGGCCCAGACGAAGAAAGGCAGGCGCATCCAAGTCAGTCCCTTGGCACGCAGCTGAATGATGGTAGTGACAAAGTTCACCGAACCAAGAAGTGAGGACGTGATGAGAAGAACCAAGCCAATGAGCCATTGAGTCTGACCCGCCAAAAACTGGTTCACAATCTGACGGTCAGCGTATCCCGCCAGCGGAGAATAGTTAGTCCAACCGGATTTGGCAGCACCTGACTCCATGAAGAAGCTCATGCACATGATGAGACCACCGGCGAGGTAAGCCCAGTAACTGGCCATGTTGAGTTTTGGAAAAGCCATATCGGGGGCCCCGATCTGGAGAGGCGTCACGTAGTTCCCGAATGCCGCGAAGCCAAGTGGCACCACACCGAGGAAGACCATGATTGTTCCGTGCATGGCACCGAACATGTTGTAGGTCTCACCTGTCACCATGCCGTCATCAAGCCACCGGGCCTTCCAGCCATCAGTGAAGATCCAGCTAAGATAACCCGGGATAGGCTCATGGGGATAAGCGATGCTCCAGCGCATCACGATCATCAGGAAGAAGCCGAATAGCAGAAAGGCACCCGCAGAGAGGCCATACTGAATTCCGATGGTCTTGTGATCGGTTGAGAAAATATATTTCTTCCAGAAAGGAAGAACGTGGTCGTGATCTTCGTGATGATCTTGGGAGTCCGCACTCATAGTCGTAATCGAATAGTTGCTTTAAATGTTTATTCCTCGGTAGCCACTGGCTCCCAGGTTTCGGGATCGATAAGGGTATCCGGAGACCAATTATCACCGGTCAGCATTTTGTCATGTGATTTCTTAAGCTCTTCAGAGGAGGCTTTCCCACCTCCGCGTTGCTTGGAAATCTCAAGACCGTTTGCCGCCATTTCGGGACTCACCAGATCTCCGGTGTTTCCCCAAGAGGTCCGGATATAGGTCATGACAGCAGCCATTTCCTTGGGGCCATAGTTGGCACCCATCGGCTCCATTTGAGAGCTATAAGTGATTCCAGCGACTTCGATAGGTCCCTGAATCCCATTGTGAATAATGAGGAGAAGCTTCTCGGTGTTTCCGTTCACCCATTCCGAACCGGCAAGCGGTGGAATGGATCCGGGTTGTCCTGCTCCACTGGCTTGGTGGCAACCATTGCAAGTTGAGTAAACCTTCCCGCCCTCTTTCCGAAGAAAGGCGAGTGCTGGGATGGGAATCGGGGGCAGCTCCGGACCAAACTTCGATTTTCCGCGCATGTAGCCCTCCTTGACCAGTTCGTCGTATCCGAAGAATGCTCCTCCCTGCCCCATCACGGCACCGCCAGCGAGAACAATGACTGCTGAAACCATGATGAGCCAGAGCGTGACTGGTTCCATTCCGTTTTCACGGAGGCTTTTTTCGCGTTCGACCGCAGGAGCACCGCTGCTCAAGGCTGCGTGAGCTTCGGGAACGTTGATGGTCTCGTCGAGGTCAGGACGCAGATCGCGTGATGATGATGAATCAGCCATGACTAGTTTTCTTCGGTAGGAGCCTGGGGATTGTAATTAAGAGCTTCGGGAAGAGGTTGCCCGAGAGTGTCTTTTTTAAGTGAAGCAAGATAACTTGCAAGGATTCGAGCTTTGTCACCGGGAACGATGGCCTTGCCATCTTCGATCTCGACGGGAAGAGCAACTCCCTTCGCATTCGCCGCAGTTGTTTCTTTGAAAAGTCCCATTTTGGACGGGCAACTGGAGCGGCTTGGAATAAATGTACTTCCCTTGCGGTAGTTCTTAATTTCACGTGGATTGTAGAGATGACGAAGAAGCCAATCTTCGGGCGAAAGGCCGGTCCCTGCAAGGTGTTGATCAAGACGGCGTCCAAGGTTTGAAAGATCAGGACCAACACGGCTCATGCCGATATGAGCAACATCTTCGTCGTCATAGTCCATGGCGAGAGTCTCGCGCCGGGTATCGGGATTGCCAGCACTCTTTCGAAGTCCGGCCCACTCATCTCGGTGAACGTCGTTACCGGCGTAGGTGGGGCGGATGAGCTGGGTGTGGCAGGTAGCACATCCCTGCTGTCCATAGATTTTAGATCCTTCATTGATCCGTCCATCACGCTTGGGCATGAAGACTCCCTCAAATTTCGACCCGTCCTCGAATCTCACTGGATCAAGAGAGCGCATGGTCGAAAACGGGATGACGACTGCCACCAGCCAAGGAAGGCCGAAGGTTGCGAGCAGACCAAAGATAAATGCTTTAAAAGTCATGACTTGAGTAGACTAGGAGAGTTTAGGCAGAAGCGGATCCGTAGTTATCGATTTCTCCTTCAGGACCATGTGGGCTCTCGCCGTGATGTGCCTTAAGGAGGGTTGGATGCGAGGAACGACGTCCCAAGCGCGCCCACATCAGAAGAAGATGGAGGCAGAAGAAAAGATTAGCAATGAGGAGGAATCCCCAGGCAAGGGTGACACCCCATCCATATTGGCTGGCGCGTTCTGCCATTGTTCCAAAAGGTTGACTGAGGTCTTCAATCCCCTGTCCCTGGCTCACTCCGCCAATGATTGCGCAAATCACGATCGATACCACGCCGTAGAGTGACAGGTAAAAGTGCCACTTGATGAATCGGCGGGAGAGCCATTCACGACGCGTAATGCGAGGAACGATGAAGTAGACTGCACCGAAAGCACAGAGGGAGAACACCCCGTATAGACCGAGAATATCGAGACCATATCCACTGTAACTGAATTGGGTCATCTTCATGGACGGCACCAAGTGAAGAGCGGCCGAGAGAAAACCGTAAACCACGAAGAGCACGACTCCACTGGCGGTAAACCGAAGTGATGGGCTCTCGGCAACCACGTCGCCGTAGCCAGCCACCGTCTTTAGAATATTCACTCCTACCGACATTGCCGGGATCAAAATGAGGACCATGGCCGCGGCACCGGCATAGGGAAGAAATTGGGGGATAGGAGCTCCGACGAGCTTTTGCATGCCAGCCCATGGGCCCAGGAATGCCAGAGCCCAGAATCCGAAGAGAGCAAGATCGTAGCTAAAGACCGGGCGACCAGTCACCTTGGGAGCAAGGTAGTAGGCGCTTGCCAGAGCCATTGGGACAAAGAAGAGGAGGAAAAGAGTGCCCTTATACCAAGCGGCTATTCCTGTGGCCATGACGGGGTTACCGTCGAAAACAAAGACGAAAAGGTAGGCTGTCACCGCAATCCAAGGAAACCAGAGAAGCCCCGCGAGAAGATACCACTGGCTCACATAGACGTGACCGGAGTCCCGGACTTGGAACTGGATGAGCGACCAGATGGTGATTAGCACAAAACAGAAGATGAGGACCGGCCATACGAAGGAGGGAAATTCCATCCATGGGATTCCCGAACCGTTCCCTGTCATGATACAAATCACTCCGATCGCAACGGTCGCATTCCAAAAGTGCCCTGCGACAAGAATGGTCCCCACGTTGGTGCACTCTTTCCGAGAAAGGCGAGCCATGAGCCAGATGATGATTCCAAAGGCAGCCTGGACTCCCCATCCGTAGATGAGTGCGCTCATATGAGCGGCATCAACGATCCCGGCGTCCAACCAGGAGCAGCAGGTCATGAACTCAGGCGCGTGCTTTTTCGCGGAAGCCACAAGTCCGAGGACAATGGCAACAGCAAGCCAGGCGGCGCCGCTCGTGAAGAAGAACATCACGGGGTGACGAAGGGAGCGATCAATCGAAGCGCGCAAGGCAGCTCCATTGGAATCAGCGGTGGAAGTGGTCTCGGCCATGAGAAAAATCAGTTAGGAAGCCTCGGGAGGAGTTATTCGGCGGGAGTTTCAGCTGGTTTATCAGCTGGTTTATCAGCTGGTTTATCAGCTGGTTTATCAGCTGGTTTATCAGCTGGTGCAGGAGCGGCCTCTGGAACGGGCATATTCCCAGCGGAAGGTTGTTTGATGAGATCCTTGGTCTTTGCTTCGAGTGCCCTATTCAAAGCACCCACGTTTAAAGTGTCAGCCTGAACCTTATCAATATCAGCTTTAATTGTGAGGCGATCTTCACCTGTCATCTCGTATGCGGCGTCCACTTTTCCGTGAGTCAGAGGACGGAGAATGAAACAGGCGATGCCAAAAGCCGTCACAAGAAGCAGGGCGATCCAGAAGGCGGAAAATCGCTTGAGCGGGTTATCGCGGGTGTGATCCATGACTATTAGTTATGAAGGTTTGCGGACTCGAGAATACGAGGATCGCGGTGAGGATAAAGAGCAACCGAGGTGAGGTTGCGAAGATAGAGGAAGAGGAATCCGGATACGGCGGTCACAAGTGCCAAAACATCTCCGACCCAGGATCCGCTAATCCATAGTTGTGGGTGATGGCCGACCACCAAGCCCACCGAAGGTCCGCGCTCGGGAATCACCATATGATAAACATCCACCGCGTGCATGACGAGAATGTAGAGGCAAAGAACGATCATAAATGTTGGCTTCTTCTTCACGTCCGACCGAAGCAGGGCGAGGAAAGGAAGAGCGAAATGCATGAAGACGAGGGAAAGGCTGACCAAGTTCCAGTTCTCAGTGTTACGGAGAAGGAAGTAGCGGGTTTCCTCGACGATATTGGCATACCAGATGAGGAAGAACTGGGAAAAGGAAACGTAGGCCCAGAAAACCGTGAAGGCAAAACAGAGCTTACCCATGATGTGATAGTGCTCCTCGGTCACCACCTTGTTGAGATAACCGGCTTTCTGAAGAAAGATCCCGGTGAGAATGAGAACCGCCATTGAGTTCAGTGCTGATCCTGCGAAAACGTAAACTCCGAACATCGTGGAGAACCATGAGTAATCGAGAGCCATCACCAAGTCGAGAGCGAGGAAGGTCAGGGTCACCGCAAAGACAATCATGCTCCATGAGGAGTGCTTACGCGCTGCAAAGAGGTTCTTCGTTCCAGGATTTTTATCGGTGTCCTGAGCAACGGAGAACTTACGAACAAGCCAGATGAAAAAACCGAGACCAATGAAGTAGAAGAAGAAACGAAGTAACCAGAATCCAGGACTCAGGTAGAAGACCTTAGCAGCAAGAAGATGATCATGGGCATTCGAGCTATGCATCAACGCTTTACTGGCGTCCATTCCTGGATGAGCGGCTGTGGCCTGCTTGTATGCGGTCATCCACTCCCAGAGATATTGTTGAACCTGAGGAAAGAGGAAAGGAATACAGAAGACAATGAGGAATGGGAAAACCAAGCCTAGGTTTTCCATCATGCGGCGAACTGATGTCCCCCACCCCGAATTAGAGAGGTTGTGCAGGAAGGTCCAAAAGCATCCTCCGAGGGCGATCGTCGTTACGAAAAAGACAGCGAAGAGCCAGGAAAAGGCATATGAACCATGCGCAACAGACGATTCGTGAGCCTCTGTTTCAGGCTTCTCAACACCTCCACCGACGAAGAGATAGATGATACTTGCGATCAGACCAATCCCGCCGATCACACCGGTGATCAGCTGAAGTTTTGCAACTTTGCTTTTCTCCAGATGCTCCCCGTTGGTTGGGATGTCTTTAGATGTCACTTGATGTGCCATGTCGTGATGAATCAGATAAAATTATTTGGCGGAAGCCTGAAGTGCACGGACGTAGGCCACGATGGCCCAGCGATCCCGCACGGGAAGATTGTGCTTGTAGCCACCCATCAGGCCCTTGCCGTCTGAGATGACCTGATAAATGTATCCATCAGGATGGGTCTCCTGAGGGAAACTGTGAATATTCGAAACGGTCACGCCGGCCTTGCCAAGGTGGTGTCCGACGACCCCTTTCCCATCGCCAGCTTTTCCGTGGCAGATGGCGCAGTAGACATTGAACATCTCCTTGCCCCGCCCCAGAAGCCCAACCGCATCGGCATTTGCTTCAAGTTTGAGCTCAGCAGGCATTCCGTTGCCGAATGTCCCCTCGAGCTTGCCATCGAAGTAATAACCGGAGCGACCGGCACCAAACTCGAGAGGCATAATGCCGCTGTCAGCATTCTTGGGAACAGTTCCCAGAACAGGGTGACGGGATCCCATCCCATCATCAAAGAAACCACTGGCTGTCTGGGCCAGAATCTTATCCTGGTGGTCCATGTCGGGGAAAACCTCGATGGGTGCCTGGGAAAACTTGTCGCCGCGGAAGCCGAACACTCCAACAACAAGGAGGGCAAGAGCAAGAAGGGAAAGGAAGAAGTATTTCATGGCTTACTCGGAGTCGTCTTCTACGAGTTCGATGTTATCGCCGCCGATTTCATCAAGCAGAGCCTTGGTTCCCTCAGCAGAGAACTTGGCGTCACGTGCTTCAATCGCGATGAAGAATTTGTCGTCAGTCACACGGGCAAACTGCTTGCTCGCAAAAATGGGATGGTTCCAACGGGGCAGGCCGATCAAGGCCAAAAGGCCAAAGAGAACCGTGAAACCGGAGAAAAGGATGGTGAGCTCAAACATCACCGGGAAGAAGGCCGCGGTGGTGAAGATGTTGGACGGCTTGCCTTGCACGACGGTTGGATAGAGTCCCACCTGTGTGGTATACGCCAGCGTGATCGCGGTGATGAAACCAACGAGTCCCCCGATGAAAACGAAGTAGGGAAGAATAGAACGCTTCACCCCCATCGCATCATCAAGTCCGTGAACCGGATAGGGCGTATAACAATCCCATTTCTTGAATCCAGCCTCGCGGATTTTCTCAGCAGCTTTGTAGAGCTGCGAGGCATTTTTAAATTCGGCCAGGTAGCCGTATACTCTGCGGACTTTCGTGCTCATGCCTTCTCAGCCGTTGGGGTTGCTCTCTCGAGACCTGCCTCTTTGGCAGCTCCATCGGGATTTTCGTGAATTTCGTATTGGTAAGCTTCGATGACTTCGATGCCGTCATCGGGATGGTCTTTCTTGTCCTCATCGTGAGCGTCACTCTCTTTGAGGGTCCACTTCACCTCGGCAATATTGATGCAGGGTAGAAAGCGGAGGAAAAGGAGGAAAAGGGCGAGGAACATTCCGATCGTCCCGACAAAGGTCAGCACATCAACGCCACTCGGACTGTAGGTTTTCCAGTCACCGGGAAGCCACATCCGGGCCAAGGTCGTGACAATGATCACGAAACGCTCAAACCACATTCCGATGTTCACACACATTGCTACGGCCATGACGACCCAGAGGTTTTCGCGCATCTTCTTAAACCAGAAGATCTGTGGTGAGAGGACGTTGCAACTCATCATGGCGAGGTAAGCCCACCAGTAGGGTCCATCGATTCGGAAAAGGAAGGCGGCTCCCTCGTATTTCGCACCAGAGTAGAAGGCGATGAAGAGTTCCATCAAGTAGGCATATCCCACGATCGTTCCGGTCAGGAGGATGATCTTGGCCATGTTGTCAATGTGCTTCATCGTGATCATGTCATTCAGACCATAGAGGGCCCGGGCAGGAATCATGATTGTGAGCACCATTGCGAAACCACCGAAGATCGCACCAGCCACGAAGTAGGGCGGGAAGATCGTGGTGTGCCAACCAGGAACGACGGACGTCGCGAAGTCGAACGAAACCACCGAGTGCACTGAGAGCACCAGCGGGGTCGAGAGGGCCGCGAGGAGAAGATAGGCCATTTCGTAATGGCTCCACTGCCGGTTGCCACCGCGCCAACCGAGTGAAAAAATGCCATACATGAACTTCCGAATGCCGGGCTTGCAACGATCGCGAATCGTGGCGAGATCTGGAACCATGCCGAGGAACCAGAAGATCAAAGAAATCGTAAAGTAGGTCGAAACCGCGAACACGTCCCAGAGGAGGGGCGATTTGAAGTTCTGCCAGATCGCATTGGAATTGGGAATGGGAGCCAGGAACCAAGCCATCCAAACACGGCCAACGTGGAAGGCAGGGAAAATACCCGCGCACATCACCGCGAAGATTGTCATGGCTTCAGCCGCCCGGTTAATGGACGTCCGCCAGTTCTGACGGGTGAGGAAAAGAATCGCGGAAATCAGGGTTCCGGCGTGACCGATACCAATCCAGAACACGAAGTTCACGATGGGCCATCCCCACATCACACGGTTCGTGTTTCCCCAGACTCCAACCCCTGTCGAAACGAGATAAGTTAGACCACCGACCACACCGACCAAAGCGATGAGCGCGGAAGGGATGAAAAGGATCCACCAGAGTAAGGGCTGTCGCCCTTCAACCACTCCGCAAATGCGCTCGGTGATCCAGTGGTAAGAACGATTGTTGAGAATCAACTTCTCGCGCTCAAGCACGGGAATCTTCACCTTGGAGGTGTTGTTCTCAGCCTGTTTGGTCTCTTTGGACATGATGTCAGTCGCAGGAAAGGTTTCTCGAGATTAGTGAATGTTGATCGTTGCCTGACCGAGGAATTTCGCATCGGGCATCTTATCGTTCGGATTCTTCACACGGGCGAGGTAGCTCGTGCGTGGACGGGTATTGACGTATTGAAGCAAGTCGTAATTTCGGGGGCTGCCTTGAATCTCTTCATACTTGTCACCCTTGATGATCTTAACTGAGTCGAGGACATTCCCTTTGGCGCGGACCACCTGGGAGTCGTTATTGAGGAGATTACCGAAGGAGATGGCGCTCGTTGGGCAAGCATCCTGACAAGCGGTCTTGACGCTGTCGGTTTTGACGCGCAGGTCCTTGATGATGTCAACTTTGACCTCGTAAGATTTTTTGCCGGCAGCGTAATTATTGACCTTGGGCTGTTGCTTTTTCTTGATCTTGGCGGACTGGAGACGCTGCACGCAGTAGGTGCATTTTTCCATGATTCCACGCATCCGGACGGTGACGTTCGGGTTCCGCTGAAGGTGGGGAGCTTCTCCAACTTTCTTCTCTCCAAAGGGTCCTTTGTAAAGATTGCCTTTGATGAGAGGATTACGCTTGTTGTAGTCGAAGAAATTGAAACGACGGGCCTTATAGGGGCAGTTGTTGGCGCAGTAACGCGTTCCGATGCAGCGATTGTAGGCCATCGAGTTAAGGCCTTCCTCGGTATGAACGGTCGCGTTGACCGGACAAACGGTCTCGCAGGGAGCCATCTCACACTGAACACAAGCGACAGGCTGAGGAATAGATTCCGGATTCTGAGTGACCCAAGCCGGATTTTCGGCGTTCTTATTGACGTGGCCATGTTCGACGGGATTCTCCTGGGACGCAAAGTAGCGATCCATACGGATCCAGTGCATTTCGCGGCCCATGGCAACCTGATCCTTGCCCACAACAGGAATATTATTCTCGGCCTGACAGGCAACCAGACAGGCGTTACAGCCGGTGCAGGTATTGAGATCGATGGCCATTCCCCACTGGTGAATTTCGTCGGAAAGGTGAGTCTTGGCCGCAAGATCGGTCTTGGACCAAGTCTCGCTTCCTTCGGGCTTGTAGAGGGAAATATTGGGCGGAGCGTGGGAATCCATCCCCTGCTTCTTCACTTTCTGCTTTTGATCCTCAAAAGATCCTTTGCCCTCAAGATCGTTCGTGGAAATTTCACGGGCCAACGCGCGGCCATACATCGAGTTGTGCTCCTGGGTGAGAGCGACGGGATATTTATCCTCAGTCGTCTTCACCACTCCGCCGGTGGCGAAGTAAGGAGTTTGGGATGTCCTGAGGTGATAAGCGTTAAATCCGGTGTTGACGCCAACGAGCCCCACCGTGGGTTTGCTCGAGTCGAATTTGGGAGCACCTTCGCGGCCATCGTCGGCAGCTTGACCGTATCCAACAGGAAGAGTGATAGCATTGTCGGCATGTCCGTAGGCAATGAGAACGGGAACCTTCAGTTCACGACCACTCACGGTAAGTTCAATCATGGGGGAATGGTTCCCCTCTCCTTCTCCGGTTTCGTAGCGCTTGGAAACTTTCACCTTGCCGCCGACGCCCATGAGATTGGTCTTGGGCTCGAGAGCGATGACTTTGTCGTAGATCCCGAGATCCTTGGCGGTCTGCGGAGAGACTTGCGCCGCGTTGTCCCATGTCATCTTGGTGACAGGATCGGGAGATTCCTGAAGCCAGGCGTTGTCGATAAACCGACCATCAAGGACGGAGGCATCGGTTGAAAAGACAATCTCCAGGCCTTTGGCTGTTGGAGAAGAACCGAAATCAAGCGAGGGAGTTCCGGGACTCAGCTCGCCAGTTGCGTATGCAGTGCCGGCAACAAAGCCTTCGGTGAGAGCATCACGCCAAGCAATATCGTCGGGCTTTCCGGTAATTTCAGCGAAAGTAGCTTTCACCTCGCCCATGGCGGGGAAAAATTCTCCACTGGCGAAATCTCCACCGGCAAGAACATGGAGGAGATCAAGTTCCATGATTCCGCCGTAGAGAGGAAGAATCATGGGTTGAATGAGTGAAAGCACACCGGACTCAGAGCGGACGTCGCCCCAGCTTTCGAGATAGTGTGCAGCGGGAACGTGCCAATCGCAGGCCCACGCAGTCGCATCCTTTCGAAGGCCCCAGTGCATGGAGACCTTGGCCTTGACTAGAGCACCTGCAAATCCGTCCGCATCGAAAACCGGATTGGACGGAGTAAGAAAAATGACGTTTTCCACATCGCCAGCCTCAAGCTTGGCGGTGAGATCGGCGAGAGTGCCGTATTGCCCGAAGTCGGTTTTCACAGACTGAACGGCACTTGAGGCCAGGGCCTTGTTCATGGCTGCGGCAAGCTGCTTCACGGCCTTGGTCTGCCGGGAACCGGCCAAGACCAAGGCCCTCGCTCCTGCAGCGTTAAGGTCATCAGCACAGGCTTTCACCCATTCCTTGAATAGCTCGGCAGCGTTGTCTGCTTCCGGGAAAAATGCTATTTTATCTTCGTCTGAGGCATCCTGTCCACCTGCACCTAACTCGGCGGCGATAGCCGCTGCAACCACTCCAACCCGACTAGGGGCGACTCGAAGTCGGTGATCGGCCATGCCTCCGGTGAGGCTGAACTGCGTCTCAACTTGGTAGAGACGGTTCATTTTGGCGGCATCAACATCCCCTTGTTGATTGTAGTCGGCGTTTCCACCCTGACGTTTTTTCGAGAATACGCGGCTGTTTCCAACCGGGTCGGCACCGAGAAAGTCGCAATCGAGCGAAAGAATGCGGTCTGCCTTAGAAAAATCCACCACTTGGGACAGTCCCTTTTGGAGGGGTTCACCGGAGACGGCCTCGTAGGAAATCAAAGTCGCCCCCTTCCCCGCCAAACCTTTGGCGAGACGGTTACGGGTCGGTGAATCATCTTCACCAAAAACCAAAGCGGTCTTAGAGAGATCCAAGGCTGCAAGCGCTTCCTGCAATTCGCTTTGAGTCGCCTCCATGCCGCCTTTGAAAATTTTCTGGGAACGGGAAGGAGAATAGAGATCGAGAACCGTAGCCTGGGTTTGAGCACAAGTGCCGGCGGAATCTGGATGATCAGCATTGGGCTCAAGCTTGGTAGGACGCCCTTCGTGGGTGGTCACGACCAATGGGACCGCCCCTCCGGATTTCGGGCGGGTGCTGGCATAGAAGAGAGGTTTACCTGGAACGATCCACTCTGGGGCCTTCTTATACGGAACAATGTAGCTCTCAGGACGTCGGCAGGAGGCCAATCCGAGACCGGACAGAGCCGTTGAAGCTCCCATGAGTTTCGTGAAATTTCGGCGGGAGACTTTCTGCTCCTCCTCGGAAAGGGAATCACCTTGCGGGAACTCGCGTTCGAGGATTTCGCGAAAACTCTGCGAGCCTTCTTTTTCACCAACACTACGCCAAGCAGTGGTGGTATCTCCTCCTTGCGGAGTGACGGGTGGGTTCCAGACGCGTTTGCTCATCTTTGGCAGGTTAAAATTAACGGTGACAAGTCGCACAGGACTCCTTGGGCTGAACTCCCCAGTGTGCACGGAGGAATTTGCCGAAATTCTCGGGATCTTTGATTCGTTCGCCTTTCTCAACAATCAGGCCTTCGGTATCAACGACTTCATTTTCTTCGAGATAAACCTTGGGATCGTAGTCGAGATTGAAGACCTCCTCAAGAGGACGGAGGTGCTTCTCGGGGCTACGGTGGCAATCCAGACACCATCCCATGGAGTGACTCTCAGCGTGATAGACTTTCTCCATCTTGTGCACATCTCCGTGGCAACTCACACAGGAAATTCCCCGATTCAAGTGAGCCGAGTGGTCAAAGTAAACATAATCAGGGGCCTTGTGAATTCGGACCCACTCAATGGGCGTCCCTTCAACAAGGTTTCCGTTGGCATCCGTCAGTGGACTGTGAAACTCATCGACAGCCATTGCGGCACGAAGACCAGCAAGTTTCGGCGAACCCTTTTTAACATGCTGGTGACAATTCCAACACGTGTTGGCGCTTGGAACGTTCGCATGGCCCGAGTGCTCTACAAAACTATGGCAGTAACGACAGTCCATGCCCAGCTGACTCACGTGCAGGTTGTGGTCGTAGTGAATGGGTTGAGTGGGCTGGTAGCCGACTCGCTGCGCCTTGGGTGTTGCGTAATACGTAAAACCAGCAACAACGCCGGCACCAAGTGCTCCAAGACAAACCGCAATTTTCAGCGGCAATAGGTTTGTCCAACGGGGAAAAAAGTTAGCCATCGCTGGGCGCCTTTTAGGAGCTTGTGAAATTTTTCACAAGGGGAATTTGTGAAAAATTTCACAAGCTCTCCAAACCCTTTAATCACAAGCCTTTCAGATCTCACTCACATCACCAGCGGGACGATTCCAATTGGGAAAAAACACCCCTAGGATGTTTGTTGGACTTTCAAGGTTGATGCGCCGAGATTCGGCATATTTGAAATGGAACAGAGAATCATAGCCAATGAGTTGAAACTGGTGCTCAGGCGCGCCTATATCCGGCAGACTCCTAGGCGTCACTTTTTGGAAGCATCAATCTTCAAGGGAACGACCTTACCCTCCTCATTTTCCGCAGCAGCTTACTACCCATTTTCCCGCTTCCCTCGATCAAATCGCAGGTCTCCTTCTTACTTTCAATGCAATCGAATTGCTCCCTGACACAACATTACCGTCCTTATCAAAAGTCACCTCCAAGCTCGCATGATCATCGGAGTCCAAAATCCCCCCTCAAATGATCAATCCGGACAGAAACAAAAAAACCGCCGATCGGAATGGGCCTAAGCTCGGGCTTCCAACAGCGGTATGTGGATCCAGATACCTCAAAACTTGGCAGCCTCCCCCCTTGTCGTTCCAGCCACCCATCGTTTCCCCCAGATCGTCGATCTTTAATTCGAGAGCAGCGTGCCCGAGAGATACAGTCAGAAAAATGAGAACTAACAATATGCGCATCATTTAGGAATCTCCCCTCTTGATCCGGGGAGGATTGAAAGTTTATCCACCACGAATGCAACTTTTCTCTTGCTTCAACTCTACCAACTACTAATTTGCTAGTGGTTAAAGCAGGGTTACCTGTTGTGATCACGCAGAAAATCCAGATGAGGGTAAAGGTCCGAACCCTTTGCCCTCATTTATTTCACAGCAATTCACGCGACGTCCATCACCACGACCTTCGCCCACCAGTCCTTAAAGCTGGCAATGAATACATCATGCCCTAGGTCACTTTCCTGGTAACGGTCATGGCGATCCATCGAGTCAAATTTCAACGAGATGGCATAACTAAAGGAATGATCGGTTACCGATCGCTCGGTGGTGGCTGCGGGAGCACCCCAATGCGAGGACTCGATATTGGGGGATAAACAGAGCGCTTCGATCCCCATTTCAAACACGCCCCGATCAACCTCGTTGTCCCGTTCGTCCTTCAGCCAAAAATAAACATGATGTTCCATGTCCATTCGATACCGCTCAGCCATCGTCCTAGCAAGAAAACACGCTCAATCCCTAGGTTGATCTTTGTCCCGACCCGTGGCAGTTTTTTGGTGCTGAGTCACCCAACCGGAAAATCCCCCTCTCCATGTCCTCCCTCCCATCCCTGCGATGCTTCGCAATCGTCCTGATTTTCGGCTGGCTTTCCTCTCATGTATTGGTGGCCCAAGAGACCGCCGAGCAACGAGCATTTAGCGAAGCTGAACGCCACTATACTGAGGCAAACACCCAGTCCGATCGATACGAAAAAGGTCGGCACATGGCCTACGCCGTTGGCCTCTACATCAAGTATCTCGATGTCTACCCCGGATCAAAGAATGCTCCTGCCGCCCGCTTCCACCTCGGCTATGCCCGTCAGGTTCTGGGCCGTATTAACGAAGCAAAAAAAACCTACCAGGCCCTCCTAGATCGTCACGTCAAGGGCCCATACGTTGGAAGCGCAGCCCGACAGTTGGCCTACCTCGCTTTCGTTGAACAAAACTGGGAGGAGGCCGTAAAAAAATTCTCTATCGTCGCCGTGAATCACGCAAACGAAAACCTCCGTCATAGCGCCCTAACGAAGCAGGTCGAGTGCCTCCTTAAATTAAGGCGCACGGCGGAAGCTACCGTCGCACTCCGCAGGATTGTTGATACCCGAAAACATCCCCACAAGGAATGGGCCCTCTTCATGCTCGGCTATCAGTATTACGAGACCGGGAAATTTGAACCCGCGATCCGGATCCTCGTCCCCTTACTTGATGAAGAACTGGCCAGCGACTACCGCTCACAAGCTCTTTTTTACACTGGCTTGGCTGCTACCGAATTGGGAAGAGATGATGTCGCCGTATCTCATCTCCGCACCATTCTAAAAATGCCCATGCGCCACCCCTCGCTCACGCCAGAACAAAGAAAGCATCTCGCCTCCAACAAGGCCAAAGCTCAAACCTCTCTCATGGGGCTCAATACCAAGAAAAAAAACTGGCAGGGCGTTGTCAATCTCTTCGAAATGGGTGACTTTGGAGCGATCGGCAAAGTAGAAGCGCGACGCAGCATGAGGGCCGGAAACGCCTATATGATCCTGCAGGAATACCAAAAAGCCAGAGGCTGTTTCCGCCGGGTTGACCGAGCTCAACCCAACACCGAAATGGCGTTTGAATCATCCTACAAGTGCCTCGAATGTGACTACCACCTCAGCCATCCGGGACTTCCGGAACGAGTGGATATCTTCTATGAAATCTATCAGGAAAAATTCCCCGATCACGAGTTCATGCACCTCGCTCGCTTTTTCCAGGGGGAAACCCTTTACGACCAAAAGGCACCTGAAAAAGCAGCTCTGGTTTTCAATACAATCGACCCTGATAAGCTCTCCCCAAAATTCCAGCCAGAACTCCATTTTAAAAACGGGTGGTGTCTGAGCGAATCCGGCCAGTTCGGTGGTGCGACGAGGAGCTTCGGCCAGTTTCTCGCAGAATTCCCGGATGATCCCCGCCGAGCCGAGGCACACAACAAGCGCGCCGAAGCTCACTTTGCTCTCGGCGACTATCTCTCCGCTCTCCGAGACTTTGAATCAGTCCTGGACCTCGAAACAACTCCCGAGCAAACCGCTTTCGCTCTGCAAGGAAGCGCCCGGATCCTCAGAGAGGAGAAGAAATATCAAAGTATGATCGCACGATACCGGCGTATTCTTTCAGACTTCTCCGACCTTCCACGGGACACGATCGCAAACACAAACTACTGGATTGGCTGGGGATTCTACAAACAGGCTAAGTATGATGATGCTCCCGCCTACCTTCAAAAGGCACGGAATCTTGCTCCTGAATTCTACAGCCAACCCGCCGGCGATCTCCTTATTCTTACGGCCTTTAGCCAGCGGGACAAATCAGCCCTTCATACCGCACTCCAAGAGATCTTTGCTGTCGCACCGGCCAAATCCATTCCCTCCCAAATGCTTTCTTGGCTGGGGGTTCAAATGTTCCATGACGGACAAATCAAGGAAGCAGCCGACTACCTTGAAAGGTCCACCGATCCCGAATCCCCTAAACGGACCGAACCAGGAGTCTGGCGAATCCTTGCAAAAGCCCAGAATCGCTCCGGACGATTCGATAATGCCCAAAGAACCGGCCAACTCCTTCTAAAGCTGCAGCAAGAACCTCGATGGAAAGCTGATGCCTACCTCGATCTCGCCGAAGCACAACTGGGTCTTCAAAATCTAACTGATGCTCTGGATTCGGCAGAGAAGGGCCTCGCTCTCAATGCCCCGGGAGCCCATATCGCGGGTCTCCACCTCATTCGCGGCGAAGTGGCTCTGCACCAACAGCAATGGACCGGAGCTTTGGACGAATTTAAAAAGACCATCACAATGGTTCCCGATGATCCCTTGCTTCAACCCCGCGCACTTCACGGAGCCTCAATCGCAGCAGAAAAATCAGCTGAGGCAGAGTTGGCCAATGATTACAAAGCCAAGCTGAAAGCGGGGTTTCCCAAGTGGGTCCCAACCATCAAATTGACTGAGCCAGCCAAACAATAATAATTCCTGGCGCCCCCCTATCCTGGTGCCTTCATCAAACGCGAGATCACCGGCTTAAGTGTGAGTCCCTGAACCGCGATCGAGAAAATCACGATCACGTAAGTCGCCATGAGGATCGCTTGACGCGCTCCTTCCTCAAGACTCTCATCTTTCGGAAGCGCGAGTGCAAGCGCCACTGATATCCCACCACGCAATCCGCCCCACGTCAGAATGCGGATCACCCCTGGCGAGAAGGTGCGCGTCCGCTTCAAAACTACGACAGGCAGACTTACCGCAATCATTCGCGATGCAAGGACCACACCAATAAGAATCACCCCGGCAATCAAAGCTTTCCCACTCCAAGCGAGGACGAAAATTTCCAATCCAATGAGCAGGAACAGGAGTGCATTCAACACTTCGTCGATCAACTCCCAAAAAAGATCCAAATGCTTTCGTGTGGTATCACTCATCGCCATAAGACGACCTTGATTTCCAATCATTAGACCTGCCACCACCATTGCAAGCGGCCCGCTGAGATGCCAAGAAGAGGCCAATTGGTAGCCGCCTGTCACAAGAGCAAGCGTAATCAATATCTCCACTTGATAGTTATCGATCGTTTTGAGCATCCAGTAAGCCAGATATCCCACACCCCCTCCAAGTAAAACGCCCCCACCGACTTCGAGTAGAAACAGCTTCCCCACTGACACTACCGAAGCGTCCCGCTGTCCTGCTGCGAGTCCCACCAGGACCAAATAAACAACAACTCCAACTCCGTCGTTGAACAGAGACTCCCCTGTGATCTTGGTCTCCAGTGACTTGGGAACGCCGGCTTTCTTCAAAATCCCCAATACCGCAACCGGGTCCGTAGGAGAAATGAGCGCACCAAAAACAAGACACCATAAATAAGGAACATTGAGGCCCGTCCATGAAAAAACAAAGTAGGACGCAGTCCCCACCAAAAAGGTAGACAGGACAAGTCCAACACTTGCCAGGATGGCAACAACCCACTTTTGATCACGCAGGTCTCCCAAATTCACATGCAAGGCTCCCGCAAATAACAAAAAGCTTAGCATGACTTCCATGACTGTGCGGTTGAAGTCGATCTGCGACACGAATGAATCCGCACTTTCTCGTAAATGATCACCTCCGAACAAAAGGAGCAGAAGACTAATTCCCAATCCGATCAGAAGGATCCCGATACTCGTCGGCAACTTAAAAACGCGATGATTGATGTATCCAAAAACGGCAGTAAGGGTCAGGAGAATAGCCGCGGTATCGAGTGCATTCATGGATAATAATTTTTTAAGTTCCTGGAGAGATCATCCAGAATTCGCTCACGCCATTTCCTGGCAATATCCCGGCAATTTTCTTTCCGAAAAAGTCCGTGCTCTTCAACCGAAACGCTGAGAGATGAATCCCTGCCCTCACTCTCGGAACTTACGGTCACCTTCACACGACGAGGGAAGGCCACGGCTGCTTTGGAAAAAGGCCCGTCATTGAATTGAAACTCCGTTGAGCGATCCTGTCGTTGAAGATTCAAACGGAATAGCTCCTCCTTCGCTTGGGACTGAAGATAACCTTCCGTGTTCCAAGCCGCTTTGTCGTAGGGAATGCCGGTCGTTCCGGCACAACTTGCCAGCGCAATCGACATCCCCCCAAGAGACCTTGCTTTCATGATCATCTTCATTGTGAATCACAGTAGCTGCGCACCAACATGCGAGCTTCTTCCGGAACCCATTTCTCCCAGCACCCTCCTTTCTCTGCCGACTTTAAAATCTCTCTCCCGGTTCGTTCGAGAAGTTTTTCGTCTCCGCAGCCGATATCCGTGATCATGCCATTTTTCAGGAAATGCTTGTAGAGGTGCTGAAGATGATCGGGCGCTCTAAAATTTTCGGCTGTTACCAACTCTCCTTCGATCCGGCTCTTCCATGGATATACCAGAAGGGATAGTTTGTTTTTAAAGAGTCGACCAAAAGATTCCAAAATTCCTCCCTGCAGATTTTTCGACCACTTCTCCTTGAAGAGTTCGTTGAGCAAACCAATCGAGAGAACCATTCCTACAGGCTCCCTCGTGTAGCGTCTCAAGGTCGCCGCCACTCGGTGAAATTCCGGACAATTCGATACCATTACCACTTTACCAAGCGCCTGCAGAGTGTCGGCACGATCCAAAAATGACAAAAGATCTACCTCCCCATCCCGTAACAAATTACTGAGAGAAACCTCACAAACCTCCCGACACGGCTGGGCATCTATCGATCCTCCTTCAGGCGGGAAAATCTTCCCTGCTTGATTCAACATATCGAGGTGAAGGTTCGTCACCGGCAGGAAACTTCCTCGCAACACCAGAAGCGGGGTCTTGTAAAACGCCTCAGCCGCCTGAACAACTTCGCCGTCGGGCATGAAAACAGTTGCAGGAGTCATCTCCTGACGAACCAACTCCAGCGCACAGATACGATTGTCAACCATCGCAAACGGCTTTCCGAGAAATTTGAGCATATCGATCTCTACTCGTCCCGGTGAAATAAACTCCGTCAGCGATCGGACAAAATCCCCCAAATCTCGTGGATGATGGTAAGCGGCATCTATCAAATTTACTCCTAAAATCCCAAGAGCTTCCATCTGATCAACGTTCTCGTCATCCAACAGCCGCACATGGAGGACAATCGTCCCAGATGGCCTGTTGGGCTGAATCTGGTAACGAATCGCAAGCCAACCATGACACTCCTCGGTGTCGTTGTAACCTCTGGCCCTCACCGTGTTCGCGAACGCAAAAAAACGGGATTCATCTCCCCTGCTTTTATTGAGGCGCTCCTCCAGCAACTCATACTCATAGTTGGCCATGTCCACCACGCGCTCTTGAGAAACATAGCGTTTCGTCTTCCCATAAAGAGCATCGCTAATGGTCATGTCGTAGGCCGAGATCGATTTCGCAACTGTCCCCGCTGTTGCCGAAGCTCGAAAGAACCAATTCGCAACCTCCTGGCCTGCTCCGATTTCAGCGAACGTCCCGTAAATTGATCGATCCAGATTGAGCTTGAGCGCCTTTTCCTCGGGAGAATTCAAATCCTCGTTCATCATTTGTTTTTCTCCGGTTCCCGTTGGATCCATCCATCGGAAACGACTTCAACAATCTCCACCTGATCCTTGGCGCGGGCCTTTGGAGGATAGACCACTTTGATAATACACGGATTGGTGCCGCCTTTTCTCCGTAGCACTGAAAAGAATTCATCGACTTTGGAATTCTTCTTTGCATATCCGAGAAACGAGTATTCCGAATCTTTCAGCTCCATTCGATACGACGTCCACTCTTTGTCATCTGAAAAGGTGAAATTATAATAGTTTTCACGATTCGCAATCACCCGCATCAAAACCGGCTCAGTCGGTTTCTTGATCCTCATTTCCTCTGGCTTCATTTCGCAGTATCCCACCCAACTTTCCCAATCGACCAAGTACTTTACATCCTCACCCTCCCCTGTTTTTTCGATCGCAATCGGCGAGGATAAAAAATCTGCGGTCTGAACAATTGTCGTCAAAAGGTTATCGAGATAAGAAGTCGCAGTTTTGTTCAGAGACTCAAATCCCTCGGCCTCGACCTCATCGGCGACATAGAATTTTTTCATGAGAGGCAGAACGCGATCGGAATGCCGAACCCATTTCATACGTTCTGCAACGGTTTCCGATTTCAAGAAATTTTTCACAACCACCTCAATTTCCTGCAGGTCAAATTGCTTATATTGATCAACCGCATCCACGGTGGAATCCCTGCCGGTTTCATCAACATAGATATCCGTCTTACCCTTCTCCAGAATTTCGTTCAATATCTCTCGGGCCTTGGGATCGGTAATGACAGAGCTTCCTCGATTCACCGAATCAGGTCGCACATTCTTAACATAGTGAGCGCCTAGAGCCAAAAGCACGAACGTCCCCATCACCAAACTCCACGCAACCCGCCAGGACGTCCCTTTTTTAACAGGAGCGGTAGTTTCTTCTTCCCAATTCAGGTCGCCGCCGCCCCCTCCACTACTGTCATATTGTCGGCGGTGGGTCTTTCTACTCGCCTCGCGCCTCGCGATTTCCTCGGGAGTCATGGGCTTGGCCACCGACACCTTCTCCAACAAGGTCTCATTCGGATCAGAGACGGATGCTCTCGGACTGGCTGCGGCGGACTGCGCTTCCTCTGAGAGATGATTGAGTGAACGACAGGTTGGACAATGACCGGTTTCACCGATTTGGCTCTTGCGTACTCGGAACAGTCCAAAACACGAAGGACATTGAAAAGGAACCCATCGATTGGGAGACGTTGTGGAACTCATGAAACTTTACTCGGGTGATTCTTCAGGCTCTGGCGGAGAGGGTAGCATAAAACGAGGGGGACGTGAAAGATTTAACAAAGCTTCCCGTTCCCCGCGGACGTAATCTTCCACGACCAAAACATCATCGAAGGAAAGCCAGGCCTCTGCATCCTGATCTTTGATGCCAAGCGTTGGAGTCTTACTGTTGTACGGATCAAATCCTAACAAGAGTGGAGCCTTCGCCTTAATTGGAATGGCATTGATTGCCTCCTGCGGCTGCGACCGCTCTGCTAGGTCCTCAATATCGATCCCCCCACCATGCTCTGTGCAGATCCCCAACTCTCGCCCCTTGCCGAGATACTCTTGATAACTCGTCGAACGAAAACTAAGTGCCCCCGTCACCAAATCCTCCACCGCCTCGTTGCAATAGCGCGTGGGTCGCATACCGGAAACCCGGCAAACTGAAACTTTCTCGATCGTATTAGGGGGGAGAATTTCTTTCCCGGAGAACGACGGCTGGGAAGAATTCATGATTCTCTCCCAAACCGGATAGGCAACGTTCTTCGCAAATGCTTTCCCATGAATTGCCTTTCGTCCGCCCTCATAAAAACCCACCCAGACCGCGCTGGTGATACGGCTGTTATATCCCACCATCCAGGCATCCGAAAATCCATAGGGCGTTCCCGATTTACCGCCTCCAAGGAGTAGGTCTTGTTTCAGACCCTTGGCTTTTCCCGCCAAATTTCCGGTCTTCATCACCTCATTTAGAATACTGTGAACCTGAAAGGCCACTGTCTCCGAACAAACGGCTTTTGCCACCGGGGATGCACGTTCTTCACCTATCGGGTAAACAACCTTTCCCTCAATGTCACGAATTTCACGAATATAGTGTTTTGCGGTAATCCGTGTCCCTCCCCGCGGGAAGGTCGAGTAGGCAGAAACCACCTCACTCATACTCACCTTGTCGAAACCGACAAGCATTCGGTTGAGCAAATTGTCTGAAGTGAGATCGAAGCCAAAAAATCCAGCCGTTTGGAGGACCTTGGACAACCCAACATCTTGGCCAAGTTCCACCGTTGCCGCGATCTTTGATACCTCAAGGGCCCGACGAGAGGTGATTGATTTTTCGTAACCTGGATTGATCACCTCCATACCCCACTCTCCAACAACCCCCTCCAAACCGCCGACCTGAAGTTTCCGAAGATCCATCTGCTCATCCATAACCATAGTGGCGGGATGACGGCCGTTCTCGAATGCCGTCGCGTAGACAAATGGGAAAAAGGCTGTCCCAAGAGGACGACTCCCGCTCTCGATGAAATCATACTGGGAATGAGAATAGTCCCGACCTCCCACATGGGCAATTACTTCTCCCGTTTCATGATCAACCATAAGGGCCGCGCCCTGGAGATACTTCGGAGGGCCCGTTGATTTTTGATACTCCGAGTATTTGGCATGCTTATAGCCTTGAACATTTTCCACCTCGGACAGCTGCCGCTTCAGTGACGCCTCAGCCTCCTTCTGAACCTTGGCATCAATTGTTGTCCGTATCGTATATCCGCCGCGGGAGAGAGCCTCCTCACCGACCAGATCGCGGGCCTGGGCAGCTACCAATTCATAAAGAAACGACTTGCCACGTTGGATCGGCTTGGGATCCAAGACGACTGGCCCGGCCATCATCTTATCGCGCTCCGCCTTAGTGATCATTTTCTCCGCCGCCATCCGGGTCAGCACAATGTCCCGGTTGGTCTTATTCTCGCTCAAACTACTAAGCGGAGAAATCCTTTTCGGGTTCTTCAAACACGCCACAATCGATGCCGACTGGGAAATTGTCAGATCCTTTGGCTCTTTTCCAAAATATCCCAGCGATGCCGATCTCACGCCATAAAAACCAGAACCGAAAGGCACGAGATTGAGATACCTCTCCAAAATCGCCTCCTTCGCAGCTTTCTTCAACCCCTCGGAATCTCCGGTATGTTCTGATCTCAACTTCTGTGTGAAATGTTCCTCAATCCTCAATGCCACAAACGCCTCCACAATTTTTCTCTCATATCCCGTCCACACACGCCGCTCTTTTTCGCCCAACAGATCAAATGACTTCCGTGCCAGCTGCATCGTAATCGTTCCCGCTCCCTGCGTGATACTCCTGCTTCGAGCGTTCAAATAAGCCGCCCGAGCAACGCCCACCCAATCCACACCATCGTGGTCATAAAAACGCTGATCCTCTTGCGCTAGGACCGCATTTACAAAAACCGGCGGAATCTCCGAAAGCGGGATGGAAAATCGGTTCTCCACAAACATCGTTCCGATTTCATTTCCGGTCCGATCATGGATAAAGCTCATCTCCTCTTTCTCCCCCACCCGCTCAAGATCATACTCAGCAGCGATCTCACGATAGGGATCTAGCTTCTTATTCCCGTAGTAAGCTCCAACGCCAGCAGCGATTAGACAAATTAGACAAATTAGACAAAAAATCCGAAAGCCCTTTCGCTTGAAAAACCACCGTCTTACCTTCTTGTTCTTTCGTCCATACATAATGTCCCGAGAACCCGCAGACTTAACAGGCCTCCAACAGGCTTTTCCTTACCCTCGATCCACCTCGGGGGCAACCACCGACTTGGCCCGACTCCTAATCCAGGACATCAAGAAAAACGGCCCAATTCCCTTTTCAGACTACATGGCTCGATGCCTCTACCATCCGGATTTAGGCTACTACTCCCGCCCGCAACCCAAAACCGTCTCAAAAATGGGAGATTTCATGACAAGCGTCTCGGTCGGACCAGTCTTCGGCTCCCTTCTCGCCCGACGCCTCCATCGCTTCTGGCTCGCCAACGGTTCCCCCTCTTCCTTCACCCTCCTGGAACTGGGGGCGCACGACGGCTCACTCGCGTGTGACATCCTAGATCACTCCAAAACACTTGATCCTGCCTTCGCTTCCAGTCTCTCCTATGTCATCAGCGAACCCCTCATCGCGCGACAGAATGTCCTCCGATCCCGCCTGCAGGACCGAGCCACCCTCATCAGCTCTCCATCTGAAACAAACGACGAATTTGGAGCGATTATCGCGAATGAGGTCCTCGACGCCCTCCCCGTCCCCCTATTTCTCTGCTCACAAAACCAATGGCACGAAGTCATGGTGACCGCGGCCAACTCCACTTTGGAATGGTCATCCCGCCCCGCTTCTCCTGATCTCCCTTCCAACTACCCGGACGGATACGTCACTGAAGGATCTCCGGACTTCAAAAGCCTGGTTTCTCCTCTTGCCCGGGCTTTCCGGAACTCGCTCTTCATTTGGGTCGACTATGGACTCGACCAGGAGTCTCTTTATCACCCTGCCCGCACTGCCGGCACCATACGGTGTTATCGCAACCATCGCTCCAACGCTCACCCACTGGACCATCCCGGCGAGCAAGACATCACCGCTGATGTCAACTTCACCGCAATGGAAGAGGCCGCTCGAACATGCGGCTTACAAGTCCACCCCTCCATCAACCAAGGTCGTTATCTCACCTACTGCGCCAAGGATTGGCTCCTTGACGGACCTTCGCCTCACGAAATTTCTCAGCTTCAAACCCTGATCCATCCCTCCCAATTCGGAAACCGCTTTCACTGCCTCGAACTTACCAATGGACAGGTTGAACGCACGTTCCCGTAAAAGAAAAAGACCTGCATGCCCTTGAATGCACACAGGTCTGAAAAAGTGAGAAGAACGGCCTTCCCTAGTTCACCCCGAAAGTAATCTCCAATCCGGGAAGTTCTTTTTTCAGAGCCTCTCCTCCTTCGGGGGTAGCCTTAGACTGCCAAAGATAGAGATCCCTAAGACCACCAAGCGTCTTGAGCCTCATGATTCCGGCGTCTGTCACCTGAGTCCCGTAGAGATTCAAATACTCCAGTTTCTCGAGTGTCACGACGGCATCCATGATTCCATCCCCCACCTCTGTTTGACTCAAATCGAGCTTCGTCAGGTTTTTCATGGCTGGCAAATACTCAAGAACGGCTGCCTCCGTCACCGAACTAGATCCAAGTTTCAGAGTCGTCAATGACTCCGCCACCAAAGCGAGCTTCGCAAACGTCTCATCGTTTAGTTTTTTCCGCAAACTCACCGCAGTGAATTCCAGATCTGTCGAATCCTGTGAAGCATAGCCAAGTGATGTCTTGAAGTTGGGATCCTGTCTCAGGATATCCAGCGAAGCCTGTAATGCCTCACGCTTCTCGAGCTTCGCCTTATCAACGGCTGCCTTTTCCGCTTCGATTTTCGCGGCTATCGCTTTGAGCTCCTCGGGACTCACCATCTTGGCCGCCGCATCGAGAATATTTTGCGGAGCTCCCATTTCTCCCAAAGTTTGGTCAACGAGTGTGAAATCTTTATCATCCTTCCGAGCAGGAAGGTTTTCTACCCACCAGGTAAGAAGCTCAATCTCATGGGGCTCCATCTGTTTTTTCTTCTCTGGAGGCATGTGATAATCGTCATCCATTGGAAGATTCAAGGCCACGATCATAAAACTCTTTTTAGAGTCCCCGGGAACCAAGGTGAATTGCGGAGGTTCTTCATCAATACCATCTCCCCCAACCAGAAAGTTCTCGTAGGTATCCAAGTAAAGTCCGCCCTTGCTCTTGCCCGCTTCTTCCGAGTGGCAGTCGAGACACTTGGTCTCCATGATCGAATAAACCACCTCTTTATAAGCAAGACGATCCTTGGGAAGCTTGGTCACAGAAACGGGGTCTCCGTTATCGGATTGCTTGTCTTCCCCTCCGATGAGCTCGAAGCCTTTCAACGTGATCTCAATGGGATCGACCTTGTGGGTCTCCAAACCTCCAAAGTGAGCACCGTATGCGAGGACACCTGCCGCTCCGAAAAGTAAGATTCCATAAAGCGGCCCGCGGGATCCACTGTGGCGACCCCAGATCTTAGCGAGAAATGCCAATCCGAGAATTCCCACAAAGATAATCCCAAGCCACATGTGCTTGAACATATCATCGCTCCAATCGTTGTGATCCATCCCCTCGACTTTCAGATCAAAAAGACCGGTCGCACAGGAAAAAGCACCCATGACAAAAGCCAGAAACAGCGCAAGCCCCGTCATCGGGCGGTAGCGGCCAAAAGAGAGCCAGCTACAGACCTCCATCACCAGTGTTAGGAAAACAATTCCAATTGGGAGATGAAGAACCAGCGGGTGATATTCACCCACGTTGGGAACCCACCAGGCGTCTGAATTCAAAATGCCGATAAGGGGCTCTTTTTCAGCATAAAAGGGCAGATAAACGAGCCCCCCAATGATCGCGAGAGTGAAAAGAGTCAAAAAGATTGGACCGGCAACGCTGCTCTTTTTAATTTCTGCGTTTTCAATCTCTCCAGGTGAATGGGATGGTTCCTCCATAAATATTTAAGTTGTGAATGTTACGATGTGTGGGTGCCAAGTCTTTCGATTCGGAGAGCTTAATCAACCCTAATACCCTTCGCCATCGAGGATTTTTATCACTCGAAGTAACGACAAGCCAATCAGGCCCGAAAAACGTTGGAATTATGCCCCCCCCCTGACCATCCTCGGGCATGAGTGACATTCCGCTTCTCTTCCACTCTCTCGAGCACGACGAACCTTTCAAAAAATGCCTCACCTGTAACCGTGACTTCGGAGAATTGGATGAACCGTTCAATATCACCAAAGTCTTCAAAGGCCCCGAATGCGTCTTCGAGTATGCCATCTGCCTCAGCTGTAAAAGTGACACCTTCCAGAGCTTCTCCGAGGAATCCCGCAAACGCCTCCGCTCCTTCTCCGAAGACAATCCCCGCCTCGAGGAGCGCCGCGAACGCCTCGCAAATTCCCAGAACTACGGTGAATGGACCTCCGAATGCCTCCAATGTGGCATTCCCCTTTCCAAAGTCACCGACTACTCGATCGCTTGCATGGGCTTCGGCAATCACATGGTCTTTGATCCTTTTCCCATGATGGTCTGCTCTGGCTGTGAACAAACCGCCCAAAAACTCCTCTCAAAAACCACTCGCGACCAATGGGACAAATTCATCTTCGACAACTTTGAATGCCCGCCCGCTGACGCCCTGAAACCCGATGGCCTCCCCATGCTTGTTTAGCCGTTGACTCAAAAACACTTGATCATTCGTTCTCCCTCAACCAAGTCCGTCCCCAGCTCGCCCACCGCGTTCAAATCTTAAATCTCAAAACAAAGTGCCCACCAGTCCATTCCAGGTCGCCATCGTCGGACGACCCAACGTCGGGAAGTCCGCCCTCTTCAATCGTCTGGCCGGACGACGCATCGCCATCGTTCTTGACCAACCCGGTGTCACTCGCGACCGCATCGCAGCTCCCTGCACTCTCACCGAGAATCCCTGCGAGCTCATCGATACCGGAGGCATCTGCGCCTTCGATAAAGACGGTTTCTCCGATCAAGTCACCCTCGAGGCCCTCATCGCAATGGACTCCGCCGACCTCATCGTCTTCGTCGTTGATGCCCGCGCTGGCATTAACCCCATCGACGAGGAAGTGGCCCAACTCCTCCGTAAGTCCAATCCCAACGTCATCCTCGCCATGAACAAGGCCGATAGCGCGGACCACGATAACACCGCCAGCGACTTCGCCAGCCTCGGCTTCGGCAACGGACTCCCCACCTCCGCCGAACACGGGCGCGGAATCAATGACCTCCTCGACCGTGTCGATAGCGAACTCGCCAAACTTGAGGCCAAGGAACAGGCAGATGTCGATCACGACGACCTCAAGGACGGCCTTAAGATCGCCGTCGTCGGCAAACCCAATGCCGGTAAATCCTCCCTCATCAATGCCATTCTCAAGGATGAGCGCACCATGGTCTCCGAAATCGCGGGGACCACTCGTGATGCTGTCGACATCCCCTACGTCTGGGGCGATGAAAAGCACAACATCATCGACACCGCCGGCCTCCGCAAACGCTCCAGCATGGAAGACTCCATCGAGGTCTTCTCCGCCATGCGCAGCGAGCGCTCCATCCGCCGCGCTGACATCTGTCTCCTCGTCGTCGATCTCGCCGCTGGCGTCGCCGCTCAGGATCGCAAGATCGCCCGCCTCATTCAGCAGGAAAAAAAGCCCTGCCTGATCATCGCCAACAAGTTCGACCTCTTCCACCCCGAGGGCCAAAAATCTGCGCGCCTCGAGACCGCCGAAGAACACATCCGCAAGGAACTCTTCTTCCTCGACTACGCCCCCTTTGTTTGCGTCTCCGCGATGAAGGGCCACGCCATTCAGCACGTCTTTAAAACCATCTCCCGCATTCGCGACAACGCCCAAGAAGTCATCGGCACCGGACCGCTCAACCGCCTCCTGCAAAATGCCTTCATCAAGAATCCCCCCCCCGAACACAAACGCCACCGCACGCGCCTCAAACTTTTCTACGCCACCACCGCCGTTAACGACCGCTACCAAGCCATTCCCGTTCCCGAGTATATCCTCTTCGTAAACGACAAACACTTCGTCGTCGAGTCCTTCCAAAACTACCTCGTCAACCAGATCAAAGACAAACACCCCACCGACGGGCTCCCCATCCCCCTCGCCTTCCGCTCACGGAGCAAGAAGGATCGGCGGGATCGATAAAACTCTCAGACCCAGCAAAGGTAGCCAAAAGCCTCTCCCGCTTTTAGCCCCCAAATCCAAATCTTCGCGACCAGGTCTCGTAACGATAAAGTTGGCAATCACGAGGTCGCTCAATCAGCAAATCCCTCCCCTGTTCCTCGCTACCAACTGTACTTCTTCATCAAACTCTCCTGCACCACCTCCACCTTTGTTCCCATCCGGGTTTTCCCAAAGATCAATGGCTGCGCCTTTTTATACACCCGGATGCATCCGAAACTACTGCGCGTTCTCTTTTTGAATCTCCCCGCGTGCATCCCCACCCCATCCCACGTCAGCCGCATCCAATACGGCATCGTAATCCCCTCATACTCTGTTCCCTCCGGTAGCGGTCCTTCATGCTCCCATGACTTGGCAATCACCACGTCACGGGTCTCCTTGTTCACAATCCGTCCATACCGGTTCGATCGCTTCTCTTCGATTCGCTCTAATATCGGGAACACTCCCTCCGGGGTCTCTTTCCCAACCACCCCCGTGGCAATATCAGCCTCCAAAACCGCCTGACCTTTTCTGTTCAAAAGCCACGCCTTTTGATCCCAGAGAGAAACCTTAATCGTCGTTTCTTCAGGATTCGCAGCCCAATACTTTAGGAGCTTTTTTGAGTATCCCGGTCCACTCGAATTCCCACAGGAAACAAGAAAAACCGCGAGCAGAAATAGAAAAAAAACTTTCATGATTGGAATTGATATCGCACAGCCGCAATCATCCAGAAGACCGCCGTTTCCGTTCGTAAGACTAAGTCGCCAAGACTGACCGGAGCAAACCCTGCTTCAAAAATCCCTTCATACTCCCCAGCCGAAAAATCTCCCTCCGGCCCAATCAACAAAGCCATTCTTTCTGGATTTTCAACCTCACCCAGCAGGGTGCGAAAGGTTTTCGTCCCAGGCGTAAGCGCGCCCACAAAACGAGAAAATCCCGGCTCCAGATCCTCTAAATAAGAATCCAAACTCATTGGCTTTGACACCTCTGGTAGAAAATTCTGCCCGCATTGCTTACAGGCTTCCAAGACCACCCGCTGCCATTTCTCCAGCTTGGCAATTCCCTCGACATCGTGAAAGCGGACATTCCCCTGCTCGCTCATCAACGGTTGAATCCGGGTCACACCCATCTCTACCGCCTTCTGCAAAATCAAATCGAAAGTCTTTCCCTTTGGAATTCCCACCGCAATTTCGATCAGCGGATTTAACGCATTCGATTCAATCGTCGATAGAACATCCAATCTGACTTCACTCTTCGAAGCCTTTACAATTCGCGCTTTTCCTTCCCGCCCCCCACCATCAAACACAAGAATCTGGTCCCCTTCCTTCTTCCGCATCACTCGGCAACAATGACGGGCTTCATCGCCGGTCAGCATGGGTGATAAAGCCCACTGCTCAGGTGACAAAAAAAACCGATCCATGGGGCCGTCTAGCTATCGAAGAAACGTTTTGCTTTCTCAAAGAAAGACTCCTGAACCGGCGAATTCTTTTCACCAATCGACTCGGTAAACGCCCGCAGTTTCTCCTTTTGATCGGAGTTCAACTTGGTGGGAACCTCCACTTGAACTTCGACATGAAGATCCCCTGTGCCGCGCCCGTTGAGCGCAGGCATCCCACGATCACGGAGACGGAAGGTCGTCGCGCCCTGTGTTCCGGCAGGCACCTTCATTGTGGCACTCCCAGTCAAAGTAGGAACTTGCAACTCCCCCCCCAGAGCAGCAGTCGAAAAAGGCAAAGGAACATCGCAATAGAGATCATCGGCATCGCGCTGGAAAACATCGTGGTCACGCAGGTGGAGGAAAACATACAGATCACCACCCGGCCCCCCACGCATGCCTGCATCGCCTTTCCCGGTCGAACGAAGACGGGTGCCATCGTCCACCCCGGCAGGAATGCGGATACTCACCCGTTCGGGTGCTTGCTTCCGGCCATCGCCTCCACAATCACCGCACGGGTTCGCAATCACCTGACCGGCACCGCGGCACTCGGGACAGGTTGCTTGTTGAATAAAAATACCACGTTGTTGGCCCACTACTCCACGACCACCACAGGTCGAACAAGGCTTGGCACCACCTCCGCCGGACTTGGAACCTGAACCAGAGCATTTCCCGCAAGAAGTATACTTCTCGATCTCAAGCTCCTTCTCAACACCCTCGGCAGCCTCCTCAAGCGTGATCTCAAGATCGTAGCGCAAGTCACTTCCGCGTTTCTTCCCGGAAGCATCACGACGGCGTCCGCCTCCGCCACCACCAAAGAGGTCGTCAAACATACTGCCGCCTCCACCTCCGCCTCCGCTAAAGACCTGGCTGAAAATATCCATGGGGTCGTGGAAACCACCACGGCCTCCTCCACCGCCACCGTTACTCTTGAAAGCCGCGTGACCGTAGCGATCATAAGCAGCCCGTTTGTCATCATCACTGATGACTTCGTAGGCTTCGCCGATCTCCTTAAATTTTTCCTCGGCCTTAGGATCATCCGGATTCTGATCCGGGTGATGCTTCATCGCCAACTTACGATACGCCTTTTTAATCTCGCTCTGCGAAGCTTCGCGGGCAACTCCCAGCACTTCGTAATAATCACGTTCAGCCATTACTCTACTCCCTCCTCGGTATTACTTTGAACCTCCTCGGCATCTTTTGCCACGATCACCGCCGCGGCTCGCAACAGCCGACCATGCAACATGTAACCCTTTCTCTTCACAAAAAGAATCTCACCAGCCTCGGCTCCCTCTTTTTCCTCTTCGGCGACCGCCTCATGGAAATTGGGGTCAAAAACCCCTTCAGCAGCGACCTCCTTCAATCCTTGGGCGGAAAGAAAATCATCCAATTGCCCCTTCACCATCGCCATTCCCTTAAAGATCATTGAATCCTGCTCCTGCTCAGCCATTTGTAGACCCATCGAAAAATTATCAAACACCGGCAACAACTCCTCGATGAGCCCCGCCCGCGCAAAACGCAGATCCTCCGCCCGCTCACGCGCCATTCGTTTGCGGTAATTATCAAGGTCCGCCGCTGTCCGAATCGCTGTTTCCTTCCATTTCAGCGCCTCGGCTTCCGGAGTCAAGGGCACCTCAATCTCGACCTCCGTTTCAGAGATCTCCTCGGTTTCAACTTCTTCAGCCGCTTGGATTTTCTCCTCAACGACTTCAGTCTCCTGATCGTTATCTTGCATGGCGGGAACCAATACCCTGCACCCTGCAATGTCAACCCGTAGGTCGCTTACAAAATGAACCCCTCTTCATCCAATGGGCCAAAATCCTCTTCCAGCCACCCCGGCAAGAGCTTTCCCCGCTTTCCCTCCCGCCAACCGCTTTGCGGCAGCTCCGTGGTCGTTTCGTAGACGGGATCTGGCCTCGAAAAACTCACGACCCGGCTTTCCCTAACCAAACAGCCAAAGAAATCCCCGTCGCTCAGGCCATTCTCGTCAAAGGTCCATACCAACACCCCTTTGCGAACCAACCTTCTCACTAAATCTTCCCGTCCATCCACTCCTCGAAGCGCGACAGCATCAATCCCTTCCCAGCCCACTTTGGCCAAAACTCCATCTTCTCCCACAGCATCCGCCAGCGAAACCGTCGCTCCCAGACTCAAAGGCCAAAGTATCCCCAGAATCCCGCTCAATTCGTCTCCGGGAATCCACTCTACTAAAAGCCGAGTCTTCTTACTCGCCATATGGACCTGACTCAGCTGCAGGGCATTGATCCGCATCTCACGCCCCGCATCATCATCCGCCCAACAGCGATCCCGCATTTCGGTCCATCCGCGCGGCAAATCTCCCCTCAACTTTGGCTCCCGATTCCGCTTCACCAGGAGCTTTTCTTCACGATCCGTTACTGTTCTCACCGACAGTTTGCGCAGGGCCTTGCCAACCTCCCCGTTCCAGGGAATCGTCGGCCCAAAGGCCACCGACACCCCATACCGCAGGGTCGCTGGCAGCTTCCGCAAAAAGTTCCCGTCCGAAAAAGACCACATCGATCCCCACAACCCATCCATGTATGTCGGGAGCACCTCGCACCCCGCCTTCTTGGCCATCATTTGATACCCTCGCTTGATCTCGCTCAAGCCCCCCGTCCTAGACAACTGGCCCTCCGCAAAGACACAGACCACCGCACCTTTTTCAAGAGCCTCGGCCGTGATCCGAATGCCATCACGGGCCTTGCTTGGCGAAATCGGCACCGTGTCAAAAAAGCGGGCCCATTTCCCAATCAGCTTATTGTCGAAACAGTCTGCAAACATCACAAAGCGGATGGGCCTCGGACACGCTGCCGAAAGAACAAAGGCATCAACATAGGTCAGATGATTTGGCACCATCAACACCCCACCGTGGCGGGGGACATTCTCCACCTCAATCGATCGGATCTTATAAATCGACCGAAACAACCCCAAGAACACCAGGCGGATAAAATCCTTCGGAAGCAAACGCATGATGTGCATCGTCGCCCACCCGCAAATGATCGAAACAATTACAAACTGTAGCCACACCGGAATCCCGATCGCTTTCATGCCAAATTGAAAAGCAATCGCCAAGACCCCGCCTAGGTTAATACAGAGGTTCGAGGCTGACAAAATCAGCCCCCTCTCACTCTCCGCTGCTTCATCCTGCAGATAGGCATTCAGCGGAACCAAAAACAACGCTCCGCCCGCTCCCGCCACTGCCAGCAAGACCCGCACCAAAACCTCCGGCCACGACGTAATTCCAATCAAGAACATCGACCCGGTCATCAACATCCCGCCAATCACCACCAAACCCAGTTCGTTGCTCCGACGACAGATCCAACTCGCCGACACACTCCCAATCACAATACCGACCACCACCGGCAACCAAAGCAAAGCCGTCTCACTCCCCAGCCCGTCAAATGCTCCCGTCTTCTCCTGGGCACGCTGCAAAAGCAGAAACTGCAGGAATCCCCCGAATCCCCAGAAAAATGAAATTCCCAGAGTACAGCGCCACATCGACTTGCTCTCTTTCAACCTCGCCAAATCATGAAAATGCCTCGTTGCCAACGCCCACGAGTAAAGTTCCGTCCCCTGTGGTTTCGTCTTCTGAATCGTATGGGAGAAAACAATCGATAGTCCTGCTCCAAGTAAAACCCAGAACACCGGAATCATCGCAGCTGTCCACGGATCACGCCCAATCTGCAAACCCCACACATCAAACCAAAATCCCCCGATCACCTGTCCCGCCAAGATCGCAATGATCACTGTTCCCTCCATCACTCCATTTGCATAGCCAAGTTTCTCACTTCCCACCAATTCCTTCACCACTCCCCTCTTTGCCGGGCTCAACAAAGCCGACTGAATCGCAAGAAAGAAGAACGCCGCCATCACTGTGATCAACGCCACCTTCGCATACTTCTCTCCAAATTTTGCCCCAACCCAAAGCGCCCCTCCCATGATCAAAAGCACCACCAACTGAAGCCAGGACGACCACCGAATCACCGAACTTTTCGCAAATCGATCCCCCAACCACCCCGCCGTTGGCGCAAACAAAATAAACGGCAATACCAACAATCCGCCCAAGACATACTCCATCCCCTCGAATGCCTGCCCGCGCGCCGCCAAAGCCACCACCAGCGGAATCAGGATAAACTTGGCGAAATTATCGTTAAAAGCATTCGTCGACTGCATCCCGATCAGAGACCAGAAGGAAGCCCACTCCCGTTTGCCGGGATTTGCTGAAACGTCGTTCACCGTCGCACCATGCCCCATCTCCTCTTGCTTGGACAATCGATTATCGGGCATGCTTTGATCGACTCAGCCGATTTTCTCAAAAACCCCGCCTCCCAGCAGTTTTCCGCCCTCATAAAACGCACAAATCTGCCCCGGCGTCAGCGCCCGCTGAGCCCGCGTAAAGGTTAGCTCCAACTTCCCCCCTTCAATCTCAGTCACTTCCACCGCTTCACTTTTGGCCCGATACCTTGGCTGAACCTCCGCCCTTCCGCCCGTCACCGCTTCATTAATCCACGAAAGTGAACCCACCGTGCACTTCTCCGCATAAAGCCCGCTCGTCGACGGCTCGTCCCACCCGACAATCAACTGATTCGCCTCTGCGTTCTTTCCCACCACAACATAGGCCATCCCGGCACGCGGCGACGCCACGCCGTGACCTTTTCGCTGACCCAGCGTGTAAAGGTGCAGCCCGTCATGTCTTCCCATGACCTTCCCGTCAAGATCCACAATCTCACCCGGCGAGTCCGGCACATGATGGCGTAAAAAATCGCTCATCTTGATGTTTCCGATAAAGCAAATCCCCTGCGAATCCTTCTTCTCCGCCGTCGACAGATTAAACCGACGCGCCACCTCCCGCACTTCCGGCTTCAACATCTCACCCGCCGGGAAAAGAGCGTTCTTCACCTGATACTGCGTCATCATCGCCAAAAAATACGACTGGTCCTTATTCGGGTCCGCTCCTCGCAAAAGATCCGCCGCGCCATCCTTCCGCATTCTCCTCCGTGCATAGTGCCCCGTTCCCACCGCCTCGAATCCCTGTTCCAGCGCGTAGTCTAAAAACACTCCGAACTTCATCTCCCGGTTGCACATCACATCCGGATTCGGAGTCACTCCATCGCGATACCCCTCCAACAAATAATCCACAATCCGTTCGCGATACTGATCGATCAATTCAACCACCCGAAATTCAATCCCCAGCGCCTTCGCCACCGCATGGGCATCCTCCAGATCCCTCTCCCAAGGACAATCTCCGGGCAACCCTTCCTCATTGATCCAATTCTTCATGTATCCACCCACCACCTCGTGTCCCTGCTCAACCAGCAAAGCCGCCGCCGCCGAGGAATCCACCCCGCCTGAAAGTCCAACCATGATCCGTGCCACGCCCCATTTCTACCCCGCCAAGGGGAAACTCGCAAGCCGGAGCAATGACGGATCAGGATCTCACGCCATTAACTCCGCCAGTGGGCCGCGCTGATCAATCGCCTCACTCAATCCCAAATCCCTGTCTCCATAATCATCCAACGGCATTCCCGCGCCATGCTGCAACGACATGAGGAGCTTCGCCAACACCCGGTGTCCACTTTGATTGGAGTTGGGATAGTGTAAATACCATCCGGTTTTAAAGGCCCCGTTCATATTCCCCAGAACCATCAGCGGCTTGACAAGCTGGAAACCTACCCATTGGAGGGTATGGACTAAATATTTTGCCAAGCTAAGATCGTACGCGACTAACCTGTAGTGATCCCGGGATTGATTTTCCCAGCCCGAAGAGATGAACTATCCCCCGTCAGCAGCACTTAAAAAATGACTCGATTTAGTAAGACTCCGCTCCTCTTTTTCGCTGTTGGAATGATCTCGATGGGATCTTCTTTGTGGGGAGAGACAAAAAAGAAGAGCTTCAATGATTTTAAAATCTCGGAAGAAGCCGCCGACCTCTTGGAGAACTATTGCTATTCCTGTCACGAGGATGGCACTGAAAAGGGTGATCTCCGTCTCGACAATCTGGCCGAACTCGAACTCAACTCCCGACTCGATCTTCTCAATAAAATGCAGGAGCAACTCCACTTCGAGGAGATGCCCCCAAAAAAGAAAGAACAACCCAGCGAAGTTGAAAGAGCTTCTCTCGTTAGCTGGATCTCTGATGAGCTTGAAAAACACAACGCCTCCAAGCTCGAAGACAAACTCCGCATGCCGGACTTCGGGAACTCTCTCTCTCATGACAAACTATTCTCCGGAGATTATGCCCACCTCAAACCCTACACTCCCGATCGACGTTGGCTCATCAGCGAGTTCATCTTCGATGCCAAATTCAACCAACTCCTCAATCACAAGCCCATCAAAACCATCGATGGCAAACGTCAGACCGTCATTGGCGACAATAATCGACGCGTTAACCTGACCAATCCCTTCCTCCTCCCCACCAACTCCGGAGTTCGCTACTACGATACCACCACTCTCAATGGTGGTCATCTCCTGACGATGATCACCAACGCCAAAAATGCTGCCGTTCAGATGACGGAACACCTGGCCAAGCGGGACAAACGTTACCTCCCCTCCTTCACCGCCCTCATGACGGAAGAGGACCGGCATCACGGCATCCTCGAATCCCGCCGCCGATATCTCGACAGCTTCATCGAGCCCGTCCTCGTCGATATCTATGGCAGCAAGCACAAGACCCTGCTCCCCCGCTTCGAACAAGTCATCGTGAAGGAAGCCGCTGCGCAAGGTGAGATAAAAAAAGCCCCCTTCCATGCTGCCAATCCGGGACGCGATGAACTGGTGCTCATTTTCCGATCCATGCGGCGTCTGAAAAAAGGAGGCGACAATGACAAACAGCTCATCGAAAAGTGCGAGCGCGAATGGTTCAACTTCGGACACAACCCCCGAAAGGTCCAGGCCCGGATCACCTTCCTCCGCGGCTACATGGAAGAGTGGCGTAGTCAGATCGAGCAACATCGCTACGATGAAAAACACAAACCACTCGTCTACAAGCCGCACGGTGAAGCCGAGATGAAAATCATCTCCAGCACCATCCGCAAGCACCGGAAAAAAGGTGACCTTTACCAAACGATCATCGACAAATGCATGACGGATTGGGAGGAGCAGTTTAAACAGGCTCGTCTTCAAGCTGGATCCGCCAATGACGAAGTGATCGCCGCTCTCATCGCAGAACTCTTCACTCACATTTACGAACGTCCCACCACCCCCGAAGAGGCTTCCAAGTATCTTTCGCTCGCTAAAAACTACCTCGCCGACTTGGGCAACATGCATGGAGTTCAAAAGCTCATTCAAACCCTCATTCTTCGATCCGAATTCGTCTATCGGAGTGAGTTCGGGGCCAGCAATCCCGATGAACACGGCCGCCGCATGCTCTCCCCCCGGGACGCCAGCTACGCCATCGCATACTCCCTCACCGACAGCAGCCCGGATACGGAACTTGCCGCTGCTGCCGCAAACGGCAAACTCAACACCCGTGACGACTACAAACGGGAGATCCTCCGTCTCCTCAAGAAACGAGATCAATTCTACGTCATCGATGAAGGCGTCCAACGCATTCAGCTCACCGCCAGCATCACGAACCTCCCCATTCGAAAACTTCGCTTCTTCCGTGAGTTTTTTGGCTACCCAAAAATGCTCCCCATTTTCAAGGACCGGAAACGCTTCGGCGGCGACTACGATGGCTCAAAAGGTCGCCTCGTCGGAGAAGCCGACCGCCTGGTTGAGCACGTCCTCAAAAATGACACCAACGTCTTCGAAGAACTCCTCACAACCGACAAGTTCTACGTTTACCACTCCGGCGACAATGAGGCCATGACGGCTTCTTCCAAACGCATTCGCCGTATCCATGAATATTTCAAAGACATGGACTGGGAGAACTTCGAAGTGGAAGATCTCCTAAAGCACAAGGAATTCCTCGCTGAAGTCAAAATGCGCGGCATCGATGTCAGCAATCTTGCTAAAAAAGGCCGCCGCAACCCCATCCGCGAATTCAAGACTGCCCTAACCAGCTTCGCTCTCCGCTTCGATCAGGGCGAAACCGCTGCCGCGCCCTTCGTCTCCTTCCCCGCTCACGGCCTCTACAATGCCTCGACCCGGACTGGTCTTCAGCTGCGCAGCCCCGAAGTCGCCAAATTCTACAACATCCAATTGGACCACTGGGACTACCCCGGCGAGCAACCCGCCAAGGTCGAAAACCGGAAAGGCATCCTCACCCATCCCGCCTGGTTGATTGCCCATGCTCAAAACACCGAGACCGACCCCGTCGTCCGGGGAAAGTGGGTTCGCGAAAAACTCCTCGCAGGCACCATCCCCGACATCCCCATCACCGTCGAAGCCAAAATCCCGGACGATCATCATTCCACTCTTCGTGCCCGCCTCGCCAGCGTCACCGAAGCAAAATATTGCTGGCGCTGTCACGAGCGCATGAACCCCCTCGGTTACTCGTTTGAAATCTTCGATGATTTCGGCCGCTATCGTCTTCAGGAATCTCTCGAGCATCCCGACAACCTCGTCAAAAAGGGGCCCGACAAAGCCGCCAACCATGTCGATCTCCGCGACACCTACAAAAACCTTCCCGTCGACGCCAAAGGATATCTCCGGGGAACCGGAGACGCTGCCCTCGATGGCGAGATCAAAGACGCCATCGATCTCGCCGAACGCCTCGGCAAGTCCGCCCGGGTCCGTCAATCCATCATCCGTCATGCCTTCCGCTATTTCATGGGGCGCAACGAATTCCTTTCCGATTCCAAAACATTGATCGACGCCGATATGGCTTATCTCAAAAGTGGTGGTAGCTTCAATGCCGTCATCCTCTCCCTCCTCACCTCCGATTCCTTCCTCTACCGCAAAGCCAAGCAGCCCGAATAAAACCATGACCACCAGACGGAATTTCCTCAGACAATCGGCCCTTGGCGCCGGAGCTCTTGCTTTGCCCGCTTCCTTTGGAGCACCTCTCGGCAGCACTCCCCCCAAGCGCTTCATCTTCATTCGCAAGTCAAACGGCATCCGCCCCAATGAAGTCGCGCTTCCTTCATTCACCGATCAGGAAAAATCCCTCGATGCCAAACGGCAGCCGCTCGAAGTCGATCTCGACAAGCACGAGCTCCCCGAATGGATGCGTCCCGTCGCCGCCCACAAGGCCAACCTTTCCATTCTTCAGGGACTCTCCTGTAAGATGAGCGAAAATGGGCACTGGTCTTATTCGTCCGTCATGGGTGCCTACAAGTCGGGCCGAAATTCCCTCAGCGGAATCAAACGCGCCACCATCGATTTTGAGATCGCCAAGCTCTTCCCCTCTCCCTTCGGACACGTCGAGCTCTCCCTCACTGGAAACTACAGTACATTCCGTACTGGCATCGTCTCCGGCTACTCCGCTCCCGCCCCCCACCAGAGAAACTACTGCTACGCCGATCCCCAAACAGCATACAACGAACTCTTCAAATCCGTCATCAATCCCGATGCCGTCAATTCCGACAACGCCATGTTGAAATTCCTCGAAGGTGAGGAGTCCTTCAAAGCCGGGGTTCTGCAAGGATATGAGAAGTTAAAACTCAGCAACCACATCGACTCCATCGACTCGATCCGCGCTCGCAACAAGAAACTCAAAAAGATGTCGAGAGCGATCGCCGAACACCTTCCAAAACTTGACGCTGTCCATGCCGACGGCGGCCTAAATGCCAGTACTCCCGAGAAGCAGGCGGCCATGACCGACGTTCTCGTCGCAGCTCTCGTCACTGGTCTGACCAACGTTTTGACCTACACCATCGACGAACTTTCCACCCCCATCAAAGGGATCCCAGGGAACGAAGGCGACCATATCTCCATCCATGAACTCGGGCACAACGGCGGCTACAGTGGAATTCCTGCCGACAAAATCCGCGAGAAAATCCGCTTCGGCCACATGGAGCAAGTCGCCACCATTGTGGGAAAACTCAAAGCGACTCCCGAGGGCAATGGCTCCATGTTCGACAACACCGTCATCATGTATTTTCCTGAAAACGGCGAAGGCCACCACAGCCACGGAACCGAGGCCCCCTTCATTGTCCTCTCCGGTGACAAGTGTCATCTCGATATGGCCGGGCGCTACATCCGCCTCCCCTACCACGCTACCGAAGGCCACAAAACCATCGGGAACTGGTACACCACCCTCCTCAATGCCCATGGAAATCCCACCGAGCACTACGGCGACTTTGATCTCGAAACCGCACGCAAAAAGATCGACCAAGTTGGCTCGATTAAACAGCTCATGCGCTTGTAATATGAAACCCCAACTGGGGCTTAATCGCTCAGCCAGCGCAACACCCTAGCCCCCCGACAAAAAAATCTCAGCATACCGCTCCCCGCAGCATCTGCAAAACACCCGCAGGCCTCCTGCCCAACCCCGCAACAGCAAACGTCTTCTCCCTCCATGAATCCTTTCAATCTCATTCTATTCATCCTCTTCCTCGGCATCGTTCACACCAACGCCGAACGCCCTAACATCGTCCTCATCTATATGGACGACATGGGCTACGGCGACATCGGGTGCTACGGCTCCAGCAAGAACCGCACTCCGGTCATCGACCAAATGGCTCGCGAGGGCATCCGCTTCACTGACTTCTACGTCACCAGCGGAGTCTGCACCCCTTCCCGTGCCAGCCTCCTGACGGGTTGCTATCCGCGCCGCGTCAGCATGCACATTGACCAGAACAACAAGTGGGTCCTCTTCCCTTCTGCAAGAAAAGGACTCAACCCGGATGAAACCACCATCGCTGAAATCCTCAAAAAGCAAAACTACACTACCGCCTGCATCGGCAAATGGCACCTCGGCGACCAATCCCAGTTCCTCCCCACCAGACAGGGATTCGATTCCTACTTCGGCATCCCATACTCCAATGACATGGGACGAAAGAACATCCCCTTGCCTCTGCTTCGGAATGAGGAAGTCCTCGAAGCCCCCATCAAACAAGAACCCATCACCCGTCGTTACACCGAAGAGGCCGTTTCCTTCATCAAGCGGAACTCAAAGAAGCCCTTCTTTCTCTACCTTCCGCATACTTCGGTCCACCTCCCTCTCTTTCCCGGAAAGGCCTTCGCTGGAAAATCCAAGAATGGAAAATACGGTGACTGGATCGAAGAAGTGGACGCCTCAACGGGCGCAATTCTAAAAGCACTCAAGGACACCGGAATTGACGAGAAAACCCTCGTCATTTTCACCTCCGACAATGGCTCCAATGCTCAAAATGGGGGAAGCAACAAACCTCTCAAAGGCTCCAAAGGAACGACACACGAAGGAGGAATGCGCGTGCCTTGTGTCATGCGTTGGCCCGGAAAAATCCCTACTGGAAAGACCTGCCGCGAACTCGTATCCACTCTCGATTTCCTCCCCACCTTCGCCGCTCTCGCCGAAGGTCAAATTTCCAAAAACCGCAAGATCGACGGCCATGATGTTCGCAATCTTATTTTCGGAAAGCTCGGCGCAAAATCTCCTCGCAAGGCCTTCTTCTACTATCACACCACTCAGCTTCAGGCCGTTCGCAGCGGCAAGTGGAAACTCGTTCTCCCACAAGCTGAAAAATTGACAGGCTGGAGCGGCAAAGAGAAAGACAGTCCTCTTCAGCTTTTTGATGTCAGCACCGACCTAGGAGAGCAAACTAATCTTGCCGAAGCGCACCCCGATGTTGTGAAGCGCCTGATATTTTACGCCGATGAGGCCAGACAGGACCTTGGTGACGGCAACGAGGCGGGCAAAGGTCAGCGCCCCGCTGGATGGGTTAAAGAAGCCAAACCCCTCCTCAAAGCCCCGTAAGATTTACTCACGTCCCCATGAAAAAAGTCGTCTTAATCTTGATCTCTTCCTCGTTGGCTCATGCCGAAGGGCCTTGGGCGAGACACACCATCGATGACAGCTCAAAAGGCGCGGACGGGATTCGCCTTGCTGACATCAATGGAGATGGCCTGCCGGATATCGCCACTGGCTGGGAAGAGGGCGGAATCGTTCGCGCTTACCTCCATCCCGGAAAAGCGAAAGCGAAACAAAAATGGCCTGCGGTCACAGTCGGCAAGGTGCGTTCGGCGGAAGATGCCGTTTTTGCCGATCTCGATGGGGACGGAGCAGCCGATGTTGTGAGCTCCTGTGAGGGAGGAACCAAGAGCATGTTTATCCACTGGGCCCCAAAGGAACTCTCCTCGTTTCTGGATGCCTCCAAATGGATAACGGAGGCGATCCCGGCTACGGCCCGCAAGCAAGCTTGGATGTATGCCCTGCCCATCGAAATCGACGGCAGGAACGGCCTCGACCTGATCGTTGGTTCGAAGGGAAACAACGGAAGTATCGGCTGGCTTCAAAGCCCCAAAAATGCCCGCGACCTTTCGAATTGGAAATACCATAAACTTCAAGACGCCGGTTGGATCATGTCCTTGATCGCGATCGACATGAACAAGGATGGACGGGATGACATTCTCGTGAGTGATCGTAAAGGTCAACGGCGGGGCATCTACTGGCTGGAACGTCCGGAGGCATCAGCGGTTGAAGACAATCAAAAGTGGAGACGGCGCAACATCGGAGGCCAGGACCGCGAAATTAAATTCATCTCACACGGAGATCTCGATCAAGACGGCGTCCTGGACATCATCGCCATCGACAAGAAGTCAGTGATCTGGTTTCGGGCTCACAAAACGGGCTGGAGCGAACACGTGATCCCGCTTCCCAAGGGCGTGGGAGGAGGGAAAAGCGCGGTGATTTTAGACGTCAATCTCGATGGCAGGAACGACATCGTTTTTAGCTGCGAAGAAGCCAACGGTCCCCTATCCGGAATGCGTTGGCTCTCTTGGCGCGATTCGCCTTTTGATAAAGAATGGCAAAGTCACGAAATCGCCGGCGAACCCGGTGTCAAATACGATCAAGTGATTCCATATGATGTCGATGGAGACAGCGACCTCGATATCCTTTGCTGCGAGGAACGCGATCAACTCGGGGTCTTTTGGTACGAAAACCCCTCCAAAAAATGACCTCGGAGACGAAAAATTAGAAACCCGGAAAACGCCCGCCGGATAGGTCATGGAAATCAAAACAATTCACCTCACCCAATCACCTTATTTTGTGCCTGCCTTGGGATCTCGGTAAGGCTTGCCAAGCCTGAATAGACCTAAGCGCTCTCGCATCGCCACGGCGCCTGCCTCATCACCGCTCTCAACGGCAATACGGATTCCCTGCTAATCACCTGAAGGGCTTTCTCAAAATCTCCCGCCGCAGCGTGCGCAACCGCAATCGTATCAAGAACCGCTGAATGCTTCCCTCCTGTCATGGCATTCGCGCCCTGTTCGCCCATTTCAGCGCAAGCCAAACCTGACATGCACAGAGCCGCTAAAACGGCGGTCAGGATTTTTGTCCAACAAGAGAACGAAAAAAGAAGGATTGCTCATCGCAAACCCCTCATTTTTAGTCCCTCCCCTATCTTTCTTTGAGGAAGAAAAAGCAATTTCCCCTTGCACACAAAAATCATTTTCGAAGATCTCTCACAATTTCGATCACTCAACCGTCTCACTTCGCCAAGGGAATGTTCTCGATACCCATTGGGATTCTCCCCATGGGCGCACTCCGACCGCTCTCTTTGAGCTGCTCCAATAGGGCTTGCATCTCTTTTCGTTTGTCTTCTTCTTTGAAGTAGAGATTGCTCGTTTCTCCGGGATCAACAGCAAGATTGTAGAGCTGTCCGGGAGCATCGGGTTCACTTTCCTTAAGAGCATATTTCTTAAGAATGCCTTTTTGGTAACCGTTCCCACCCGAACCTTTGTGATCAAGATATTTCCAATCTCCTTGCCGGATTTGAAATTCACCTCGAAAGCTCTGCGTGAGGAGATGAGGCCGTATTGACCCCCTAGGGTCCTGATTCCCCAGCATCGCCGGCAGCATGTCAAAACTATCGGTCGCGGATTCGTCAGGCAGCTTGTAACCCACCACCGACGCAATGGTCGCCAAGATATCGGTCGTGTTAGACATCTGGTTGGAAATTTGTCCTCTGGGAATCCGCCCCGGCCAGCGTGCAATAAAGGGAACACGATGTCCCCCTTCCCAGCCGTCCCGTTTCACGCCACGCCAACCGCCGGATGGATCGTGATTATGATCCTGGCGCATCCAATCAACGTGGACAGTTTCAGGGCCGTTGTCGGAGTTGAATAGCACGAGCGTATCATCGTCGATTCCCAACTCATCAAGCAGGTCCAGGACGCGCCCGACCAAGGTATCGAGTTCATAAACAAAATCTCCCCGGGGACCAGCTTTGGTCGCCCCATTGAACTCCTCAGCAGGAAGCACGGGTGCATGCGCAATCTGGGTTGAGAAAACAGCAAAGAAAGGTGTCTCGGGAGTCTCTTTTTGGTGTTTTAAAATGAACTCCTTGGTCTTGTTATAAAAGAGCAGATCGGCATTCACAAACTCGTAGCGCGGAGCCATCCACCCCGCATCATTGTCCCAACGCCACTTCCCTCCTGGGTTTGGACTGCTCTTGGGATTATAACGCTGATTGGCTGGCACCGGCACCATCCCGTTTTCGATGTAAACATAGAGCGGATCAGTGGTGGGACAGTTGGGCGTGACGAAAGATTCATCGAAGCCTCTCTTGTTCGGGCCATCGATCAAAGGAGTGCTTTTCTCGTAGTCGATCAGCAGGGAGTTTTTAAAGCCACCCCCCAATCGCTTGCCATCCTTATCGAGCCAAGTCAGTCCGACATGCCACTTCCCAAAGATCCCGGTGTGATAACCTTTTTCCTGAAGCATCCCACCCAGAGTCAGCGTTCCCGGCTTTAAAAAGCTGGGCCCCCCCGGTCCCTCAAAGGCACCTCCACCGCCTCCGGTTGAACGGTAAATCTGTTGTCCCGAGAAAAGCCCGTATCGGGAAGGCGAGCAGATCGTCGAAGGGCTATGCGCATCCGTAAAGCGAACTCCCTCGGCCGCCATCTTGTCGAGACGGGGAGTCTGATAAGACGATTTTGGATTGTAGCAGGAAAGATCACCAAAACCCAAATCATCGGCATAAATGATGACAATATTGGGAAACTTGGCAAAAGCAGAACCAACCAACGCAACCATCGAGAAGCAAAGAGACCGGGTCATCGCTCCACTTCCCCTCGTGCCAGATCAATCAGACGCGAGAAAATCTTTTCTCCTCCAACTCGCAAACCGCAGTGTTCGTATTCACTGGTGTACCAGGCTTTCATATTTGGAACCGATTCAATGGTCTCGCGCGAAAACTTGGCATTCACAAACATGTCGTTGGCGTAGACTGCACAGGCCGTCGGAACCGTGTTCTGACTCAAGACTTCCTTGTCATAAAGCGCGGGCCAGTCTTCGTAGGCGGCAAGAATATCGGCGGCTTCTTTCATTCCCTTGAGTTCTGAAATCTCATCAAACATCCATGAAAAGACCATCTCGCCATAGAAAAGGAAGTCATCGAAATCATCGAAGTGAGGATAGTTTTCCTTCTGCACCTCACCGCACGCCCAGCCACTTGCACTGCCCTGTGCATAAATCGCTTCGTGAAGAATCGCGAAAATTGGATTCGTATCGAACCGAAGCGCCGACTGCAGCCCGATTTTGAAGGTGTGGCTCACGACTTCATCATCGCCGGCCTGAACAAACGCTTCCTCCAATAAAAAATGAATCTCTTCCGCGGTGTGCGCGAATCCAAACTTTAATCCTAACAACTGAACAAGCTGCGGCGTCACCCGATCACCATTCGGGAAGCGAACCTCGTTTTCCTGAAGATGCGCCGCCAGCTTAATCAGCCGCGCCTTGTCCATCGGGAACTTGTCAAAATACTGACGGTTCCGTTCCTCCACGAAAGGAAAGGTCCCTTCGTAAATCTCACGTGCGGTGCGATCCAATCCCGGAACACCGCCAAAAATAAAGCACTCCTTTAAACCTTCGGGATGAAGACTGAGATAAGTCATGGTGCACCAGCCTCCGTAACTTTGGCCAATCGTCGACCAAGGAGTATCTGGACTCATCTGACCACGAATCAACTCCGCATCCCGCACGATGTTGTCCTGGCGAAAGTGCTTGAGATAATCCGCTTGAGCCTGGGCATCTCCTTCCGATGCCAGAGTCTGGTAATCGACCGGAGTGCTCAACCCGTTGCCCCGTGTGTCATACATCAACACGCGAAACTCAGTCAGCGCCCGCTTTAACCAACCCTCTTTCCGAATTGGCAAAGGTGCCCGAAAACCCGGGCCACCTTGCAGAAATATCAGGAAAGGTTTCTCCTTACTCTTGGGGTCAAGGTCACAGACCTCACGGACGAAAACTTCGATCTTCCGACCACCAGGGTCGCTATGAATGAGCGGAACTTCGAAGGTGTGATCAATTAATTCGAGCCCTGGAATTCGATAGGGTGTGGATGAGTTCATTCTTTTGATTTTGTGTCTACGACGTAGGGCATTTTCGCTCCGGATTCCTTAAGCCAGCGGCCCAACTCCACCCTCATTTCCCGAGCCAGCTTTGGTTTGGACGGCGCAAGGTTGTTCTTCTCACCCTGATCTACCACCACGTCGTAAAGCTCGATAGAGTCATCGTCATAAAAATGGATGAGTTTGTAGTCCCCTTTCCGAATCGCCCCACCCAACCGGTTCCTATTATGGAACGCATAGTTTGGATAGTGGAAGAAGAGAGACTCACGCTGAAGCGTTCCGCTCCCGGTGAGAATTGGAATCAAGCTCTCCCCGTCGAGTGGAGTTCCCTCCTTCGGTTTTAAACCAGCCACCTCAAGAAGAGTCGGAAAAACATCCGTGCTAATGACGGGAGTATCGTTGCTGCTTCCGGGCTTGATCTTACCGGGCCAGCGAATGGACCAAGGCACCCTCATGCCTCCTTCATACAGGTGCCCCTTGTTCGCACGCAAAGGACCGTTGCTGAAAAGCGATCCGTTGTCCGAGGTGAAAA
>Ga0308005_10000020_pt1 | contig 59346 bp, 18 predicted proteins | sample Neamet67_FD_203142 | JGI IMG/M metagenome (GOLD analysis project Ga0308005, IMG submission 203142) | Marine microbial communities from water near the shore, Antarctic Ocean - #67 | ecosystem: Environmental > Aquatic > Marine > Unclassified | place: Southern Ocean | collected 2014-06-07 | reverse complement strand
GGATTAGGTCTACGGACCAAAAGGATTAGGTCTACGGACCAAAAGGATATCGCGGTGGGTGTCTCTCATAGCTCAGCTGGTTAGAGCGTGCGACTGTTAATCGCGAGGTCATAGGTTCGATCCCTATTGAGAGAGGTAATATTTTTATATAAATAGTGATATTTATATAAAACATTTTAGACGGTAAGTCGAAGTACAAACAAACAAATATAAAACCAATTCGATATATAATACATACACAATAGAGAAATAATGGTCAAAATAGAAAGTGAAATCTCAATAGAAAACCCCATAAAGCGGTCGTCATGTTTAAATGTATGTGGAATTATATCATATATAGTAGCAGTGTCATCGTCATGTGGATTACTAATAATGGCGGCATTGATATTTTAATAACCATTTGAATAATCTAATGAATAAAATATATAAAATGTAAATGAAATATATATATAGTAATATGAGTAAAACAGAAATAATAGGACAAGGGTCATATGGATGCGTATATAGACCATCAATACAGTGTGATGGAAATATCGGAAGTGATACATATATAACAAAGGTGCAAATGACAGACGAGGTTACAGATAATGAAAAGACGATAGGAAAGAAAATAATGAAAATCGCCAAATATGATAAACATTTCGCACCCATATTGGAGTCTTGTAAATTAAACACATCAAAATTAAAAAGGGAAGACTTGGATAAATGTGAATTATATGATTCAGATGAGGAGACGTCATTTGAGACGAATAAAATAAAATACGTTGGAAAAAACATATTAACGAATGGATTATATGTGTTGTTAAACAAATATCCGAAACTATTTGTAAGATTATTAATAAATACAAACATAGATGTATTGAAATCGGTGCATGTATTGAACAGTAATAACATAATCCATATGGATTTGAAGCAAGATAACGTAGTACTAAACGACAAAGGAAGCGGTCCAATAATAATAGATTTCGGGCTATCATTTGACACAACCAAGTACATTGATGAGGATGTATTTTTCACATATGGGTATGATTATGCGCCGTGGTGTTTCGAAATAACATTGTTAGCGTATATGATAAATAAAAAAGGAGAAAAGTGGAAAAGGGAATTGGTAAGCGAGGAAGACATGAAGAAAGTGATAACCGATTTTGTAAGTTACAACAAAGTATTCATGGACCATAAAGAACTCATGCGGCCCTTATTGAATGAATTCGTCGCGCCTTTTTATGAAAAAACATATGAATTGTTGTATAAAGAGTGTTTCAATACAGTGAAAACATGGGATGGTTATGGTGTGTGTGTGATATATTATAGATTATTGGAAACATTTAATTTACATGGAGAACTATCATTAAAGCCATACATCGATATATTGAAATCCGTAATATTTTGCAATCCCAAAGCGCGCGTAGATGCAAAGGAAATAATAATAAAAATCAAAACAGAATTTGATATGGAAAGTATTCGTGCAAGTAAAAAACAAATATCAAAAAGGATATCATCAATGGAAAAGAAAAGACTCGAAAAGATGGATAAAAAGATCCAGCAAGAGTACGTAGACGAATTGGAACAAGCAAAAAAATACAATGAAGCCCAAAAGCGGTCGACTTAAATTCTGTACATAAATCTGATGACCTAACCCAAATGTTCATCGTATTAAACGAAGTTATCTAATTCATTTTTATTTTTAGAATATGCCTCATGTGAAGTCATGAAACATGAATTGAAATCAATAGTGCTTAGTGTGTGTCTGACACAATTAATAAGTTTAATGTTGAGTAAAAACTTATCAACCACTTGTGTAGTGCTGAGGTCGATGTGTCGTCCAGTAATATCACCAAAAACAAATTTATATTGTGATAAGGTAGCGGAGTCAATTGTTGGCATATGGTATTCGCCAAACGTATCATTGACAGGAACGCTGTGTATACTAAATGAAAGTTCATCATCGTCATTATCTCTATCCCTATCTTCGTCGTCATCATGCATCATCTTACTAAACACATAGAAAGCGATTTGGTAGGCAATAAAATCGGATTGATTATCGTCGATGCGAAAGACGTGTATGTTATTTTGTTTGATAACTTTAAAAACCTCATCGATAATAAACCGTTTAATGTTATCACTGAGAAGTGGATTCCATTGGTCTTGTGGAACACGGTGCTGTATTTGGGTACAATAGTATTGTATGGCATTGAAAATTTTAGTACCGAGTACATTAGAATAAAAGTGATATTTTCTAAAACATACACATATTGATTTAAACATGGTTATAATATTTTACTATACAAAATATTATACATTTTAACACATAAAAATAATCAATTTTGTGTAGTGGAATAATCGAGTAATTTAATTTTATGTATCAGATTCTCAAACATATTAATGTCGTTCCATAATGGATGGAGGACATTTTCATTATTTCCCGATACAAATTGGACATTCTTGTTATATAAATTATTATAAATGCCTTTATTGAAATAAGTAAAATCGCAAAAGTTCCAAAAAACTTTTTTGTATGTATCCAAACGTGTATTCGTGGTAATATAATCAACAGTATGTTCAATGTGAGAGCCTTGCATAAAAACGAGGGTATGATTATCGTTAATATCATTTTCCGCTGATTTAAAAGATTGCAATAGTAATTGGACACATAATGGAAGTTCAGAAGATGTCATGCAATCATATTTTAATATACTTTGAAAGTGAGTGGCAATATCAAAAAGGCTATTACATTCTTGGATATTAATCCATATTGGAGTATTGGACGCTAGAAACATTCGTTTGTAAGCCTTATTGGAAAAATGGCTAAGGAAGCAACTCATGCCGATAATATTATAAAAAGAATCCATATTGAGATTAAATGACTCGTAACTCAATTCGATAAAAATAACGAGGTCTTTCGGTTTGAATATTTTTTTATAAAATGAAATGGACTGATCCCATTTTTTATTTAATAACTGAATAAGTTTCGAATCATCGTCAATGCCATATATCAAACCACTATCGTGGTCATTATTCAATCGTTTATTTAAAATATTGAACATCGTTTTCATCAATGCGCCAGGATTAACGGCATTGTGTTTAACGTATGGATATTTCAAAACATGTTTAGATTCGTAAAACCAGGATAACTCATGCTGTTTATCGACCAAAACACGATAGTATTTACACATATTTTTTTCCGTAGCGTCTATGCACGAATAATTTCTGGTACATAAAAACTTTTCGCAGGTATAAGAATGATTAGAAACAAACGTGCGTAAAAACTTTGCGGCATCATTTTTATTCCGATATGTATAACATGCATTCTTGCAAAACTGTACGGCATATTTCTGGAATAGCCATTTAAATTTGGTTTTTTCGCGCGGAATCCATTTGCAAATGAAATTGGGGTACATGCCTTTAAATAGGAGTGATGTATGAATATTAACCAATAAATCAATAAGTGCGTGATTTTTATCCAATGTTTTATTGTAAACGAATTCTGACAAGTATTTAAAATCGCAAAAAGAACCAAAATAGTGTTCATCAAAACGGGTAGTGATAAAGGTGTGGCATCGTTCTTTAAAGAAGCAATGGTAATGATAAATCATAATATAAAATTGTAATTTCTGTCCCTTGCCTTTGACGGAGTCGCGGACATACATAAAGAATTGTTCGGTGCGTGAAAACAATAACTGGATGTCGTCTGGATATGCGATTTGGAATTGTCCAAGTAATGTAAGATAATTCATAAAAACGGATTCGAATGCGCTTTGGTTTTGAGTCCGAATAATATTGAAATCAAAAATGACTAATTCGCCATATAAATATTCAAACAGGCGATCTTTTGATTTAATGGGTGTATGAAAAACCTCAGCAGAACACGTATTCATGTGCAAAGTATTTGGATATATGGGTATATAAAAAAGTATTTATATCGTGTTATATTATTTATGTTTTCGTGTATAAGGTTGTGAACCAGAAAAGCGCACCTTTTTGGTAATGGCGGTTTTTGTAGAATTCTCTTTTAATATAGATTTTGGTTTCTCCTTGTAAAAAATAAACAATGAATTAATGTCTTGAAGAAGAACAAGAGAATCGTCAAAATGAACATCGCTGCAAATAGTGTGTTCGGTGAAACTACTATTTAAATATTGGTCCCAGTCGGAATCATTGTGTATGTTCTCAATGTCATCAATATTACATATGACAGAATATTTCAAAAGTTTATCGAAACAATATTTGGTGGAATTGTCGAAAATGCTATGGGTTGTAATAATTTTCATAATTCGGTCCTTATTCAGAGTAGAATCGGTAATATCAACGTTCTGTTTTTTTATTTTGATAATTTCATCATCGCAGTCGACATATAAAAAGTAAATGCCAATTTCGGTTTGCGCGCGAGGGTGTTCATTATTTTCCTTTAAAAAAATAGAATCATATGTGTTCCAGTAGTTCATAATTAAATACTAAATATATAAAAAAACCTATATTCAAACAAATATAAAGGAAATTCGTTAAAGTATAATGACACGGGCATAAACAATAGTTTTGACACAGTTAAAGAAAAAATAAAAAACCATAAAAATACATAAAAGAGTGCTTACCCATATTAGCGTATTCAAAATAGAATTGAAAACAACCCAGTGTTTGTTTTCAATGTAAAAATAACAAAAATTGATTATTGTCGATAGTATATGGTAAATTATAAAAATCGAAAAGGGAAAAACGTAAAGGAACGTCGCAAAGGAAAATCATGACATGTTCGTATTGTAGAAAGTCGGGTCATCGGATGTCAAAGTGTCCCGTAATCATGATAACCGAATTGATAAATATAATGAACAGTGGATTGTCGGGTGCGTGGTTAGATTTGAGAGAACATACCGAGATCGACGCGAATGCGAACTTACCGCATGATAAAAACTATGAAGGGTTTACGACAATAACGTGTAAGATCCCCGATGATACGAGCCAAATGGGTGTATTTAACGTAGGGCAGGGTCGTTTTTGTAAAGATGAAAACGGCGAATATGTATTGTGCAATCAGCGCAGAGATTCGAATGTAGATAATAGAAAAATGGCACAAGAATCGCGTAATCTGGAACAAATGTTTTATCTAAAACAGGGAATTCTGGAAAACATGAACGGCAAGTCAGTCCAAACACTGTATGTGCCTTATCCGAAATCGAAATATGAACAGTATTGTAAATATGAAACAAAACTGTTTAAAATAAAGTACAATGATAATTGTTTTACGTATAGTAAAAAACGATTGTCGGAGCATGATGCGTATATGATAATGAAAGATCAGAGAGCGAGTTTAAAAAAAATAGAAGGAGGTATGTTATTTATAAAAGATATGAACCAACGAAAAAAAATAATAAAAATGAGGACGAGTGTAACTGCGCACAACGATAGAGCGCGCCTCCTTAAATTCACATCGCATGTGAATTCGAGCATACGCGCTTACCATACCAAGTGATAGTGGTAAGAACCATACCAAAAATTGATTAATGGTTATAAAATATGTTGAATTATAAAATGTATACACATGAGTTTTGCATACCGCGTGTAAAAAATAGTTATTCAAACAAATATATAGAACACGTATTTGCGAAATTGGGAATAGGAAAAATCGAAAAGGTAATATGTTTACCTCTAAAACATGACGATACATGTAAGCGGATAATCATAAAAATGAATGTAACCCCTATACAACAAACGGAAACATTATTGTATATAGCGGACGAAATCGCGAACAATAAATATTTCAAATTAGTGCATGGTTTTCCTGATTATTGGCGGGTATATGTCAATCTTCCGCAAACACGTAGGTAAAATATTGTTCAACGAGCGGATGAATTCCTTTGAATGACATTTTTTTCTTTTGCATAAAGCTGCCACAGAATAAAGAAGATCTATCCGAATTGCGAATTTCTCTCGAAAATATATCATCAATATTGCTGCAAATTTCATTTGTTTTTTGAATTTCATTTTTAAGCCGTTCCTTTTCAAGGTATAATGTAGTAATATAACCCGTTTCATTACCCTTCTCTGCGCCATTAACTGTGTTCTGACTAGGTATCCTACTAAGTATCATGTCGGGTATCATGTCGGGAATTGGTTCGGAATGTGTAGAAACCGACCGACTCATCTGGTTAGTGGGTGAACTGTTTAAAAATACAGTTCTCAATTGTTCTCTGACATTTTTAAATTTATACAATAGCATATGTTTGTGGTGGTCCATTTTTCTCAACAATGTAAAAATATTGACTTGGTAGATGATCGGGAAACAGTTAATAGCTTCCTTCGGGATAAGTAATTTTTGTCCATCTTTGATTTCGCATATTTTGGTTTCAAAGTGTTTAATTTTATCATTATATTCATTGTTTTCGATATTGCTGTGTATATTATTGCCAATGAGTTTCAGCGCAGTTTCAATTTTATCATATTGGTTGCTAATGTGCATAAATGATTCGGCATTTGATTCGTATTTGAAATAACTAATCATTGAAATAAATAATAGAATAACGCTATTGAGTGCAGAGCTAAAATTATTCCCCCAACTATAATTTGATAAAAAAGGTGAGGACATCGTATTTGTCGTACTAATAATAATGGTGGGAACCATTAAAAAATTAAGTTTATGTTTACACAATTGAGAACAATATGAGAAAAGGTGTTTTTGTCCTTTTACGTATGTAAGTAGTATTTCCAATTTGGTTGTATGGTTATTATCATAGTAGGTAGAAAATCGATTATTTATTTTATCGATATCTTCGTCGGAGCTACTATTGTGATCGGAATAACTATTATAATCGGATAAACTATCCTCAATGTTCTCTGTGTTATTGTTCATATAAAAATTGATAGAAAATGTTTTTGAAAAAATGAACAAATAAACAAATAACAATAACCAATAACCAATAACCAATAAACAAATAAAAATGGACAAGATAACTCATGACCAGATATCTAACGAGTCAGAAGAGATTCAGTCTAATGTCTCGAATGAGTCCAAAGACAAGATGAGATTAAAACAGGAAAGGGCAAAACTCTCTAATTATAAAAAGTCCCAGAAACAGTGGGTAATTTTGACAACACGTTTTAACAATGAAACGTGGAATATAAATAAAGATTATCGTAAAACAAAGGGAGTACAGTGTGTATATTGTAGTCCTCATATGGCATGCAAAGATATACCACCATCGTCGCTACTGTTCGTATTGGAAATGAACAATGACGAAAATAAGATAAAGGGAATAGGATTGATAAGAAATAAATTTGTAAATTACAAACACGAGGTATATGATAATATGGCATATAACAGATACAATTACGTGGGTCATAATTACATTTCGAGACAAGAGATGAACGTGGAAGAACAGATTCTAATGAAATACTTGGATTATACATGTTTCAAAGGAAATAGACATTTAAAACGCGGACAAGGTCTGACACGATATCCGATAATGCATTTGTATAAATGGAAAGATAAAATAGATTTAGTAAATTATGTCAGGTTTATGTTTAAACGGCGTGTAGAAAGTAATATGAAAAAAGACAAATATAAAACAAAAACCTAAATATATATTAAATGGAGATAGGTGATTATAGTGATGCAGAATTAATCCAATCAATGAATTTATCAGATCCAAGTGATCGAGAATTGGAAGCTCGAATCATTTTTTTAATAAAGAAATACCGAGATGGCGAAAATGCGGAAATGGCAAATTTCTTTGACAAAGCATATGACCATTTTTTTGGGGATATATCCGAAGAGGACGAAGATGATGAATTGGAAGAGGAAGAAGATGGGGAACGGGTCGAAGGATTTGAACAGATAGAGGAGGAAGATACAATCGACGATTATGGAAATGTGGTGGAAGATCCAGATATAAAAAAACATAGTTCAGGTCCAACCGATATAAAAATAGAAAAAAGTGAAGGAGTAATAATAAAGGGCGAAACCGAAAATATTGATGTAATCAAACAGGTTGAACTGGTTGATGGTAAAGTAAATAAATTGTTGCGGCAAACAATTAAGCGTGTAGTAAGTATTGACAGTCAATATAGGAAAGACAAAAATAAATTATCAACCGAGTTCACATTTAGTTTATCCGAACCATTAAAAGATGTGGTATCCTTAAAATTATATTCAGTTGGTATTCCGTATACGTGGTATACCGTAAACAAAAACTTTGGTTCAAATTTCTTTTTAATTCAGGGAAATTCGCCAGGTATAAATGACGCAACACTGAACGATTTTGTAGATTTCAAAGTGGAAATAAAACCAGGAAATTACAAGCCCGCGGAATTAGTAGAGACGATAAATGCGTCTATGAAAACAGAACTGACGACGGTAACCGATATGAGTTTCGGCAATTTAGTAGATCAAACCTATCTGGAATACAATCCATATCAATCAAATACCACAGTGAATATCTTTTTTGATAAAAAATACAATGAGTCGAGTTATGAATTAGAATTTCCGACATGGTCAACACCAAATGACCCAGTGCTCCCAGGTCCTCGTGTCGAAACTGTCCCTGGGTTTTTGGGATATAATAATAAAAGTTATAATTTTAATCAGATACAATCGCTGCGAAATATAACATCGATAGATCCAGTCAATGCGACATATACATTAATCGCGGGAATAAATAATAGTTTTACAATAATAAAATATATCGGTCCAGACCCATATACGACGGGATCTACAATCGACGAAACAATAATTATAACACTGAATTTATCAGACGGACAATATTCGCGAAATGAGATACAAAGTGCGTTAAATTCGTCTCTCGAAAGCAATACACAACTGACTGATTCGTCAATGTCAACGATACATATTTCTGATAGTTCTCATAATAATTACGATAATTCTTATTGTAATTTAACGATAAATTTCGATCGTCACACTACAAATAATGTATTGTATTCAAAACCGTATATATTATTTCCCAACGAGACGACATTAACGAATGAAACGCGAATATGGACAGATACCTCGTCGTGTTTTAGATTTGAAGATACGAGCTATGATATGGTAAATATAATATCGGAAACGGAAATATTGTCGCAGCAAACAGATACGCCTGTTTTACTGAATGACTTGTCCTTTTCGATACGGTGTATAAAACCAGGGTTTGAAACGTCTATAAATAATTATGAAGCAAACATAGTAAATTCCGATGCGTTGGGATATAGTTTGCCGCAGTTTTTGACTGCATTTAATATTGCATTGACGGAAATGAAAGACAGTAGTAAACGTGACCCATATGACCCTGCAAAAAACGTAAATTTGCCCAATGGAACATTGGTCACTGGTGAAATACACGAAGACAATTCCAAATTCGTATTAAATTCGGATGCGATATTTAGTCTTCAAATAGATATTGACAAGACATTTAATAAATATGATTATAAAACCGATTTATCAAAAAACGATGGTGGAAATGAAATCGTATCGGAGATGCATACAAAACTCAATTTCCCCATAGATATATCGACGAATGGTGTACCGTATACTTCACAGGTCTCGGTTGATTATGATACATTGGGGATATCGTTTTCGGATTTTATTTTATTAGTTCTACCGACCCATCCATCGAACAATGTAAATGTAAATTCCCCAAGTTATGAATTGCGATTGTCTGATTATATAGGCGGAGGCCTATCTGTAAATTTTACTTACATGGATTCAAATAATATATTATTGGACGCGAATTTTGACAATTTGAACAACGTGAAGTTCGGTGGAATCAATCTCACGGACGGAAATGTAATAATAGACGACTATACAAAAAAACTCCCTGCATTTTTCAATCATTTATTTGACATTTATCAAGATGCAGATGGAGATAATATATTGCGCGGAACAATAATGACAGGTGAACTAATAAGCGGAACTGCGACAACACTAGATGATGCAAAGTTTGATTATACATTGACAGTCGATGTAAATAAATCATTCGGTGCATCAAACTATGACATTCAGTTTTTCGATTCGTCATATAGTACCTACACCACATTAGGCACTCAAATAACAGGATTGGCGTATTTAAATTTCGATCCGACATTCATTCTGTCCCCAAACGCAGACCAGTCAAAAGCCCACGATTCGAGTGTTGATATGGGCAATACGGCCCCCGACGAAAACAATGCATTGATACAAAACATAGTGTTATCGAATACCTCTATTCAAATTAAGAAAATACTGATAGATAATACAAATAATACCTTTAATATAAAACCGTTCCGTGATATAATGACACATGGAAACGAGAATGATATATCAGTAACTATACTGAATGGTTATCATAGTAGAGATGAGTTAATTGTGGAAATAAACGCCGCATTGTTGTCAAATAGTATATTAAACAACAGCAGTATAAGTACAATAACAAAAACAATAAATGGTGAAGACAGGACATACACGAATTTTCGTATAAACATTCGCAAAGAATACACAGCGCGCGATTTAAAAATAACATTTTATGACCGAGATGCGTTTGTGAGTTGTTATGCGGGTGTGTCAAGTGTGCGCAATGCAACATCAGACACAACAATGGGGTGGTTATTGGGATTTCGAAAAAGAACATTATATGAAATGAATGACCCAACCATTATACATTATTCGGTAAATGCATCGACCAAACAAATAAGTATCATCGGGGATACAACAGTGATCGTGGATTTATACAATAAACTATTTATCGTGATTGACGATTATAATCAAAATAGATTAAATGATGGTCTAATTACAAACGTAGACGATACAAATAGCATACCATTGCCGTCATACGCAACACGCAAAAGTGTAATATGTGATCCAGTAACGAATCGTGCAAAATTTGCATTGGGTGAATATGACACGGACGCGAACCAGTATTTAACAAATAAAAAAATGCAGTCAGTTGTCGCTTTGCGCAATGATCAAACACAAACCAACACCCATAGTGGTCCGGGATCATACGCCAAGGATATATTCGCAGTTATACCAATTAAAGTGAGTTCGCTTGACAGTGGTCAGACATATACGGAATTCGGCGGAACATTACAGAGTCAGGAGCGATTATATTTTGGACCTGTGAATATAAGCCGCATGACGGTAAAATTAATAAGTGATCGCGGGGATGTGGTTGATTTAAACGGTTCTGATTGGACATTTTCCTTAATTGCGGAACAATTGTATCAGTCTTCGACAAAATAATTTAAACCGATATAATATATCTTTATTGAACATGTATGCACATATCGGGTTTTGGTCACCATTTATAATAATATTAATCGTATTGTCGAGCATATATGAGCGAACTCCATACATGTGGCTATTTTTAGCAATAATCCCAGGAAACATAATTTTAAATAAACTAATAAAAAACATAATACAAGAAAAGCGTCCAGAAAATACAAAAAAGTTGTATGATTTCGAAGAGTATGAGGAGTATGATAAATACGGCATGCCGTCGGGACATGTCGCGATGAGTACGTATGGGACATTATACCATTATTTCTTGACATTTGATTTGAATATATTATTATTAAACGGATTTTTAACGTGTATGTGTGGATATCAGAGATACGAAAGCAATGCTCATACATTGGAACAGATAGTGGTGGGGGCATTGATCGGGGGGACAATCGCATACGCTGCCGTATATTTTATGAAACATAATTTAGAACGGGTTTAAATCTTCACTGGTATAAAATGTTTATGTATTATATATATCATGTCCCAGGGAGATTATTTAAAACATAAAGTAACAGCACTCATATTAAAAACCCAAGAAAATTTGCCAGCGGTATTGACCGCGAAATCCTATACAGAATATAAACGTTATCAGTTCGCAAAATCAATAACGTCATCGAGTACTTCGTATGAACAGTTATTGCAGCCCAATAAACAAAAAATATTCGATATGGAATTAGAAGTCGCTGGATGTTCCGATTTTCTATTATGTTCGAGTACGGATACGCGACCCAATCGAGAATTAATGACAATAAACCGCGATTGTCGCATGACAAAACTATATGTAAAACACCCTCAAAGTGCAAAAACATCGTGTAACTGTGCGTTAAATCGAACTACAAGTAACATTTGTAAGTGCGCAACCTCGCATTAAACCGTTGAATAGTCTATTGACTGAACGAATCATTATTATATAATATTTATAATAATAATTTAAAAATGATAATGAATACAATTCTATATTATATATTCATATGGAAATAATTGTAAATGTGCTATCAAAAATATCTTTATTTGGATTCCCGATTTTCGTTGTATATTTATTGGGTTCAGATATATTGCAATGTTTAAATAATTTGCAATATAAAATAGAGTCAATTGATAAGCAGACACAGAAATTAATAAAACTAACCAAAGACGATTATTTCATAAAGATATATGAAAATGCATTGACCACCGAATTGTGTGATGAAATAATGGAGAAATTTGACAAAAGTGATATATATGATGGAGTTACTGCTGGTGGTATTACACCCGCCATAAAGAAAACAAAAGATTTCCATTTATCACATGGAAAATTAGAAGATTGGAAACACATCGACGATGCATTATATAAATCATTAACAACACATTTGCAATATTATTATAATGAAACAAAGCTTAGACCTATGCAAACATTTGAAGATACGGGATTTCAAATACAGCGATATATAAAAAATGACGGATTTTATGTAATGCATGACGATTCGAGTCGCGAATCGGACAAATATCGAGTATTGACTTTTTTATGGTATTTGAATGATGTTACCGAGGGGGGTGAAACAAATTTTTACAATAGAATTATGGTAAAGCCCAAGAAAGGACAATTGGTTTTTTTCCCAGCAACGTGGAATTATGAGCACATGGGGTGTATGCCGATATCAAATAACAAATACATTGTAACGGGTTGGATATATACAAAAGAACATTTCAAACCAAACTAAATAATTTATGACGCCCAACCCTTATCGGAGCCAGCCGAATCATACGAAGTTGTTTCATGAACACCTCCGTAAATAATAAAATTAACCACTGTATACATAGGTTTCCTGTGTGCGGAACTATTACCTGTCGAACTTAATGTTAACACAGGATCGTTATGGACATCTAAAATGACATATGGTTCAAGATTCGAAAGGTTATGATAATTCGTGCGAAGATAGTTTTGGTTATTGCCAGTTACGTTGGTCTTTAATGAACTACTCTCTACGGAAGCTAATATAGGAACACGTCCCAGACCAACCGTATTATTTCCCTTCATATCATCTTGAAACTCGGTGTATCCAGGATTATTATTATTACTCAAAGGTATTCTGGGATATAAGTGTTTGTTTGCATTATCTACACCACTTAGTGAATTATTTGATTTTAGCGTATGTGTAAAACCTGCATTATGTGATGCGTCAAATGCGTCTATACTATGAGTATGTGCTGCTAACTGATTTGTGTTACATACATTATTTCCTAACTGTTGGTCATTCGTCGTATTGACACCAGATAACCCGCTATAAATCGTCGAATCATTCGCCAATATCGGAAATCGTTCCGTTAAATTAGGAACTTTGAATGTTGACGTAGTGCCACCGTGCGATGCATTCGTCGAGCTCTTGTATCCGATAATATTTGCAAGTGCTGGATAATCTGTATTCGAATATGCCGCACCATCACACAGCAGCCAACCATTAGGAACCTTGTCTTTAACGCCTGAAAACATCATAGTAAATCCGACGGGGAAAACACCAAACGCCTTTGCTATGGAAGAGTCGTATGCATTAAACACATCGAGCTTAGCACCTGGTCTGGGTGCTGTTGTATTTATGCCGACATTCCCGTCAGAATCAATGACGGTTATTTTGGGATGTGTGAAACATCCGTTATATGACCCAAAATCGCCTTCACTGTTCATAACTTCGAGTATATTATCCATTTTTTCATGCTGAACACCGAAAATGACACTTGTCGTAGTTTGAGTATAATCAGTATCGACAATTTTAGTTGCGAAATTGTCAGTCGAAGCGGACCCTGGATTAGACGAATAAAACCCGCCATTATACGAGCCAATGGCTGGTCCATCAATGCGCCATACTACACTGGGTAATACTTTTCGATTGGAGGTATAAACTACATCATCGTTTGAATTATACAATTCGATATGCATATTTTGTGACGTTAATATCTTATTGGCATTATCGTATGCGTTGTATACAACAATCGATTGTATAACATTCACATCATAATTCTGATTAAATGTAATATCTAGCCATGGCTCGGGATCTGTGCCTTGGCTTATGAAACGATCAGATTGTGTTAATACATTATTGTTTGATTTCGGCGCATCATATGACGAACTGTACTGAGAAGAACTTGTCGCTATCGCGTCACCCGCTGTTCCGTCATTTTTTGCCACATTACTGCCGCCGACCCATAATTGGAATTCGTTAATGTCCAGGCGATGGGAAACCGTCGACGTTAATCCTTTATATAAAACGTTTGTACTATCGTTGCCTGAAAGGGCGCTGTGCGCTACCCCCTTTTGTATACGCATTCGATTAAATGTTTGCGTAGAGGCTGTATTGGTTTGGACAACATTTAAACCATAATCACCATTTTTCACCAATTTCAATGGAATAGTAGCAACGTCTATGTATTCAATATTCGTCGCAGAATTCGGGACATCCTTGTATATGGACTTTGACGTGGTGATTGTACCTGTGACGTGTATTTTTTGACATCCGTCAATGTGGACGGATTTGGATTGTGGTGCATCATCAACTGAGCTAATCGTTAATTCCGAAGCAACATTGATAATCTCTGTTGATGAAACCGCGGAGGCGAAATTAGAAACATTTACGATAGATGGACCATCGAAGCGGTAATATTTTGAACTTATTGTGATTTCCTCCGTATATAGTATTTCGTCGTCATATAAAAGTTGTAAACTGCATCCAATAATACGTGGTTGCACCTGCGCAGCGGTTGACTTATATCGATTGTAAATAACTACACTTTCTAAATCATGAATGGTGGTAGAGTTGCTCAATGGTAATAAATAGTACTCTCCGATTGTCACGAATTTTGTATGTGAATATTCTGTTTGTTCGGTAATTAATGGAGATGTATGATAAACAGTTCCGTCGTTCAATATATCTGGTCCATATGACGAATAATTATTATTATATGTAGATGAATCAGTAATCGTACAATTGAGTGCAATATTTGAGCCATTCACCCAAATTTGAATTTCAAAAAGATTAATATAATTAGAACCAGATGTTCGGATAAGTTTAACTTTATTAAAAGAATGTGTAACATTGTTTGACAAATTTCCAGCAGACAATAGAGTGCTAGCGGGTTTTAAACTCCCGCCGTTCATCGCAATGGTGGGTTCGCCGTAGCTAATGTCCGATATATTATCATTAATGGACAGACCGACTGTTCCATCCGTATTCAAAAACGACATGGATGCTGGACCAACGGTATTAATATTAATACCGCTGTAACAATCAGTTGTCGAACTTTTATGGAACACACTGCGAACGTCTGCGGTAATGCTGGATGACGGATACATATTTACAAGTGAGCCCGAAATATCAAGCAAATAATTTGAATCGGCGTATTTGCCAATGCCGACGTAACCAAATCCATTTGTAAAATTTGCTGAAATGTCCAGAGCAATTGTTCCGCCAACATTATTACCAACTGTATTATTGGTGAAAAACTGAATTCCCTTATCGTAATCGCTGGCGTAATTTAATTCCGATACACTATCGTTCCCAATCCCTCCGCATTGAGATATATACAGTTTATTCGCGCCCGCATAATTATAGGATTGACCCAATGCAATATGAGAACCGATAATCGATACTGTCGGATGAAATGACGAATCGCGCATAGCATATAAATCGGCAATGGCGAACAGGTCCAATGTATGTGTTTTCCACATACGAAAAAATTTCATATTCATATTCGTTTTGTCATAGCTAATCGAACGACTTGCACCGATGCGTTGAATTTTGCGCACACCAGAATAAATCGGTTTATCAAATGTCGTACTGGAAAACGTGGTAATCAATACACCATTGATATATATTTCCGCATCGCTATTGGTGAATTGTATAATGACATGTAATTCTTTACCGACAATCGACCCTTCATCGTATAAAAATCGATCCATAATATTACTGATTCCCGCCTTTACTTGTAACGCATTGTATGATGTATATCTAGAAAAACCAATACTATTCGTCCCGGACTCATCGTCGGAAAATTCGAAAATGCGACCCCAATCGGTCCAGCTATTAACAGTAAAATACATTTCAAATACGGAATTGCTACTCAAATGAATGCCGTCTACAATGTTGACGAAACCGCCACCTAACTCGATACCATTATTGCTAATATTATATGAACCGTTCAAATCTGCTCTCAGTCCGCCAATTTTGTCAGTTATATATGTATCATTCGAATTGATTCTGAAATCAAAATCCACATCAGGGGGTACACATGGATAAGAAATAACACGAATGCTGTTTGCGTCTAAATCGGTGGCTTTAATCGTTTGATAACTATCGGTAAGTAACGAATTCTGGTCAATGCCGTAATCTGCGTTATGTTTCAATCCACCCTTGCTGTGTAATCCACCCGATGCGTCAATTACAAAATTATTACTGTTATCGGTGTTAAATAAAACGCCAGATAAATCGCGGTCAACATGAATGGTCGATATCCCCATTAAATCACTAACATACACTGAATTGGGTTTCGCGATTTCATTGTTATATGACAAATCGTATGTAAATGTAATTGTGTCGATGATTGGAGCAACGGTTGAATTTAATATGGATGTATTGCTGGAACTCGCGGCAAATGCGGAAACATTGCCAATACTCGGTCCATCAACACGATAATAGTCTTGGTCTGATGTGGTAGTGGTGGTATATAAAACATTGCCGAAATTACGTAGTTCAATGGTTATACCCGTAGCAATGAATCCCGAATAGTCGGCATAGAGTAATATCGTTTCAATGTCTTCAATATTATGGGAATCTGGAAATACAATACTGAAATAAGACCCAGACGGTGGCGAAGTTCCAGTCCATGCATAATCCGTAATTGTCCCGCTCGATGTAACAACATTATAAGACAGCCATTTATCATTGATGTTTGTAATTGGATAACTATTATTAATAGTACTCGCGTATGCTTTACCTTCGGGACCAATATTAGAACCATTCATCCATAATTGTAATTCCGTAATTTTCATTTCTGGATTGTTGGTATAGTTGGTCAAACGAATTTCATTAAACGTTTTGTTATAAATATTCAAATCGCGACTAATCGTTTTTGTGGAGACGATAATGTTACTTCCTACTGAAAAATCCGCATCGGGACTATGACTATTGGTGCTCGTTTCAATCACAGTACCACCGTCTTGGATAGTTAATTTTCTGGGAGTTTCCTTGGAGCTGTCGATAATTAAACGGAATTCGGCAATGCATGCAAATTTATCATATCCAATTAAATTCGACAATGCGCGTTCGGTCGCGATAATTGCAAAATACTGGTATTTTTTGGTTGAACTAATATTATTAAACTCGAATGTGGAGGTTTTATTCCCAAAATTCGTTTTTCCATATACGACGGATGTGGTGACGTTTCGGTGGTCATATTTGTCAGAATATATAATAGGTTCTTGATTTGCTGTGGGATTCGCGCCGACATTGCCAACATCACTCATTGCGTTGAGCCCATTGGGGCCAGTATCGATATCTCCAATTCTCTCCCACCAAGAACCATTTTGCGAAGCATAAAACTGGAATTTTTGCGCATTTTGATTGGCCGTATTGTGCTGCCATCCGAGTAATCCACCGAGTGCATAAATGGGTTCAGGGAGTTTTAAAATGAAATATCCACCACCGGATGCATCCATATTGCAACTATGGTCTTCGTGAAACCGCGCAGAATAGCCCATCGCCCCGCCCGCTTGAATTGTCGATACACTGACGCCATATGTTCCCGCGATTAGACCAGTTGCACTAACACTTGTACCAATTATCAAAGTAGTGCTCGGACTTGTCGCAAATGTCCCACTATACCCGCCAATCGCGGGTCCATCAAATCGATAAACGTCTTTTATTGCATCTATTGGTATAGTATCGGAACGATAAATCGTTTTTGTGAAATAAGAATCACTCGTATTGATTAATTGTATTTCGCAGCCGACCAGTCCAATGGACGCGTATTCTTCTGTTGGTGTATTGTTATATAAAACCACAGATTGCAGTTGTCCGATAGTATAAGTCGCTGTGAGTGCAACGTCAATATAACCATTTACACCGTTGGAGAAAGCGGTTGTAAAATCGCCATCGGATAACAATGTCGTGTCCGCCGCCGAAACAACATTAGCCCCGCCAATCCAGACTTGCAATTCGGTGCAATGTATATAAGTGGCGTGTCCACTGCGAGAAGGTTTATTCCGTTGTATGCGTACTGTATTGAATGTCATATCTGAGCGCCCCGTATCTGAACTGGTATAATCCCCGAATGTATAGTTATTGCTGCTACGAAGAGAATTCGTTGGCAAAGCGACAGAATTCTCGGTAACATAGTCGAAAAACAAAACATTGCGTATAGACCCATTGAATGTGTACGACGTATTCGAGTACCACCCCCCTACTTGGCTATAACCGATAATTGTGTTTATATTTGAACCAATGTAATTATCTGAACCGCTCGTCGAACTGGTTAATTGCTCATATTGTACATGGTCCACATAAAGAGTCATCATACTATTTTCAAATGTAATTTTAACATGATGCCATTTCCCATCAGTGACAATGGGACTCGCGACAGACGTCCAATTATTATCGTCTCCCTCAAATGCTATTCTACCATTAATAATTCTTATATTAAATGCTTCGTTCGGTTGGTGTCCACCAGTGGATACCAGATACATGGTCGTTGTCGTATACGATGTATTAAATTCCAGTTCAATTGTCCGCGCATTTCCTTCCAGAACACTGGCTGAACGGACAAGACGTGCCCCAGTTTTACCAGATAAAAAAATATTCGGGTCAACACCTGTTGTGAAAAATGGGTCGGTGGGTAGGGCAGTGTGTGGAATCGGTGGTAATAAAGCTTCGTGGTCGTAAAACTTTACATTCCGCATATCGCCTGTGTAATAATCAACATTGCTGCTATTATTGGATTTACCCAAAAAGTTTTGAATTCCGATTGTATCGATAGCTGAACCATTGTAATTATCCAATGCTCCTCCGACCACTAAACTTTCATATCTCGCTCCGTCGATGTAAAGAGTCATTCGTTCATTATAGAAAGTAACCCTAAGATGATGCCAGTTTCCGTCGCGCAAATCTGTACTCGTCGTAGATGTCCAATCATTCGCATATCCCATAAACGTAAATTTCCCATTACTGCTCAATTTTAAATTAAATGTTCGATTGTCTTTGTTCGCATAGATGGTAGTACCCGTAGATATTAAAGTCATTTTTGCATTGGGTGTAATAGATGTCTTAAATTCCAGTTCAATAGTGCGGACATGTTTGTGATTGACAGACACGAAACCATCCGCAGTAAGGTCAATCGAAGATTCTCCGTTAAATGAATATATCTGGTCAGTCGTGCCGTATTCATAATACGGAATTCCACGCAGATAAGAATATGGGTTAGACTGTACAATTGGGTCATACACGTGGTCATAAAAATAAACCTCGCGTATCGAACCATTGAATACGTAACCACCGTTATAACTTCCTATATAGTTTGCCCCACCCGTGGTATTTATATTTGCTCCAATGTATGATTTACTCGCATTGGAAGTATCAATCATTGTCGTTACTTGTTCATATTGTTTATGGTCCACATAAAGAGTCATTAATCCATTTTCAAATGTAATTTTAACATGATGCCAGACACCATCATTCACAATGGGACTAATGGTAGATAACCAACCATTATCTTTTCCAAAAAACGCAATTCTCCCCCCCAGTATTCTTATACCAAATGACTGATTCAGATTTGTTGAGCCAGTGCATACGAGAAATTTGTTCTCATTGTTATCATTTGTTTTAAATGATAGTTCAATTGTACGCGCATTTCCGCCCTTGATGCACGTGAAATCAGCCGCGGGAAGGCTAACGGCATTCGCATTAGTACCATCAAACGTAGTAACCGCATTTTCGCTATATGTATAATACGGAGTTTGTGCTTTGTTCGTATACGCATCGATTAATTCATTTACATGGTCGTAAAACCGAACGTTACGCAAAGAACCGATATATGGAAATTCACTATTGTTTCTGTGTCCCAAACTGTTATAATCACCATCTGTGTTTATATTAGCACCAGTGAATAACGATGAATTACCGTATATACTAGTGGATGGACTGGATGATATGCCGTTGTATTTAATACTGTCTATATAAATAGTCAATACGCTATCGGCGAATGTGATTTTAACATGATGCCAAACACCATCGTTCAATGGTTTGGAAGTAAGTTGTGTGTAATTATTTCCGTATCCATTAAATCGAATTTTACCATAATGTAACATGATAGCAAATTGTTTGTTCGATGAGTTGCCGCCCGTTGTCAAAAGTACCATAAACTCTGTATTTTGTTCCGATGTTTTAAATTCCAGTTCAATGGTACGCGCCTCTCCGCCCTTGACACACGTGAGACCCGCTTCGGTAAGATTAATATCGCTTGTCGATGTTCCATCAAAAAACAGCTCCGTGTCGATACCGTATGTGAAATATGGATTAATGGTTGGAGTAATATTCTGGATTGTATCGAACAATATGTTAGACGGGGCGCTTTTCTTGCTATCTTTCCATAAATACGTATCGCCGTCTGTATTAAACGACCAATAACCATTGGAATTGTCGACAATCGGCTGTGTACTGTTGGTCATACTAGTCGCATCGATCATTGAGGGATAATATGTTGCTTTTTGGATAGAAAATTGATGTTTTTGATTCAGTGTGTACGACGAAAAATAATTCCCGTGATATTCGCTAATCGACAAGCCGCCATTATCACTTATTAATTGTGCAGCCCCGTAATTCTGGTCCATTGTTTCTAAAAAACGGGTTAAAAACTCGGGATATGTGCCGTCGGAGAATAGTCCGTCTTGATAATAATCATAATTCAGTGTAAAACGAACACCCTCGGTCACTTTTAAATTGCCCCCTACGTGTAAATTATGCAATGGTAGTGTGTTGTGAATACCAACACGCGCTTCATCGGTGATAGTCATATTCTCGTTTTCTCTCGTATATAATCCGATTTTTTCAAACGTAGACATGTGTGTAGCCGTACTATTGAATGTACTGTCGATAATCGCAGTAGTTTCCGAGCCTGCCGTCGCAGTAAATCCAGTATATGAACCAATCGCAGGACCATCAATGCGGTAATATTTCGAAATATCATTGATTAAATAAGACGTTACTTCGTCATATATGTCATAAATGCGCAAGGATGTGCCCAGTATGCTCGCATTTAAAGTTGGGTCGGTGTCGTCATAATTACTAAACAGAACAACGCTAATTAAATCGGATATATTATAAGACGCATTGAATGAAATTTTGAGCGATGGGACGTCTCCATTCAGCCAGCCTGCTTTCGTGATACTGTCATTATATGTTCCCGTGACTATATTATTATTGTTTAGATTGGTTAGGTCCGTCCATGTTCCTGCACCATTATTCGCGACGGTAGTGCCTGTCGATGAAATATTAGTGGGTGTTCCTGCAATATTGACCCAAATTTGAATTTCATTAATGCGCATATCTAATGAATTGTTATCGCTGTCAATAAATCCTGTTCTAACTTCCTCCTGGTCGATATACTCGCGTCGAAACACTAGTTTATTAAATGTCCCTGTTTTAAATGTTTCAATGCGGGTGCGATTATTCATACTGCGTTCGCCACCACTCAATATCGTCCAATTCCCATCACTGTATCCTTGGAAACCTTGATAATCATTGTGTGTAGTATTATAACGAATTTGTCCAGAAGCCGCGATTCCTCCTCTGGGTATATTCGCATCAGTTCCTTTTGGTATTTGTAAAAACCCCGACGAACTAATATCCAATACAAGTGGATTAATCGCGTTTATGCAATTAGTAACCACACGAAAATCATTTAAATTCAAAACATTTAAATCTGTGGTACTGAATGAATCGTGTAACGAAATTTGCGTGGTACTTGTTGGATTATAAATAATGGTTGTAGTTAATCCTGACGTAACCTCAATAATGTTAGTTGATGAATCCGTTGAAGAAAAAGTAACATTATCAATACTTTGTCCATCAAAACGGTAATAATCTGTTACAATCGTGATTTCATTACTGTATAATAAATCATTATTGCTGTACAGTTGTAATTTGCTACCAGCAATAGTGCCCTCGTTTGAACCTTGACGATTATAAATAACAATACTTTCTAAATTATTAGTGTTAATCGCACTAGTCAACGTGAGCAAGAACCATTCGTCATATGAACTACCAGTATGTGCAGCGCTATTATATACATCAACAATCTCGTCGGTCAAATAGGACGCGAAACCGCCCTGTGCAACAGAAGATGAAGAAGCACTCGTTCCGTTAATTGGAAGTGCAATATTGACTCCGTTAATCCAAATTTGAATTTCATTAACATGGAGCGATTGATTTTTTGTGGCGTTTCCTATAAGTTTAACTTTATTAAACGTGTGTGACTTAATAATAATCTTATCCGTTGCTGGCGTCGAAGAAAAATCAGTAACATTTGTGATAGCAGGACCATCAAAACGATAATAATCGGACACAATGGTAATTTCATTACTGTATAATAAATAGTCGTCATTGTAGAGTTGAAAACTGCATCCATCGATACGGGAACCGTAAGTACCCACGCGATTATAAATAACAACACTTTCTAAATGGTTAATGTTAATGTCATTACTTAACGTGAGTAAGAACCATTCATCATAAGAACTAGTGGTATGTGCCCTATCCCCGCCGTCCACAATGTCATCAATTAATCGCCCAGGCTCTCCGTCGGTGTGGGTAGAAGATGCCGAAGCAACCGTTCCTACATCGCGGGAAACATTGACTCCGTCAACCCAAATTTGAATTTCTAAAAGATTTATTGGTTGACTTATTGCATCGTTACCTTTAATTTTAACCTTATTGAAAAGAAAATGGTTAATACCCGTGCTTGTGATACTGGTCATTGTTATTTATATATAAAGATTAGAACTAAACACTCAAAATACAAACATATTTTATATTATAACTAAAATATGTTTGTATTTTGTTGGTCCTACATTAATTCGTCCATTAATTAGTCCATTAATTCGTCCATTAATTAGTCCATTAATTCGTCCACGGATAAGCCACTGTTTGATGAACTCCGCTATAAATAATAAATCGTACCAGAGTGTGTTTGGGATACCATGGGTCAGAACCTCCATTAGAAGCCGTAGTAACAGTCGGTACATTATTCGACGTCCCGTTATGTGTGTAATTATATTTATAGTTTACACCGCTATTATTTGAATTGGATACATTTTCGAGCGATTTTGCCACCGTATCCGTACTTCCCTGACTATTAAAAACATTATTTTGAAATACACGTGAATGTAGTGGAGTGCCTGAGAATGGACTGTTCTTACTACCACTTGCATGTATATAATCGCCGGGTGATGGTGATGTTTTAAATGCAGAGGGTATATCTAATACATTGGACCATTCTAAATCTCTTGTGATTGGATCTGGTAGCGCAAACGACACAGTGTGTGTATGAGACGCCAATTGATCGTTGTCGAGTACCGCATTGCCGCCTTGTTTGGTATCGGTGGCTGATACATTTTCGTCGGTCGAAAATGCCATGCTGGTTGTCGAACTAGACCCGTGAGGAATTCGTTGTGATAAATTCGGCACATTGAAATGCGTATTAGCAGTAGTCGTAGCAGTCTCATTATAATTCGTCCCAATAATGTCCGATAACATGTCGTATTTGGTTTTATCAAATGTCGCGCCATCACACAATAACCAACCGCGGGGTATATCGTCATATGTATTCGCCGCCCCCGATTTGGACGCACCAAACATAATAATCGCACCAATTGGATATATCCCGTAGCATGCGTCATTGCCATCAATAACATTTAATGTGTCACCTTGACCATTTGTGGTGCCAATACCGACCCCCGTTTTACTAAATCGGACTTTTTCATCTGACCCTTTTTTGAAAGTAGCAATTGGATTCGTCACATGTGTGTTAATCACTTGAATGACTGTTTGGTCAGTGGTGGTTCCTGTCATAGTTGTATTTTCGCCAATTGTGTAAACATTATTCGTATTTGTAATTTTGATAAATCCGCCAGTATCAATGTGCGTTCTTATGTGCAAATCACCGTCAATATGTAGCTTATTCGCGAAAACTAAATTCGCATCAGAAAAAATATTATTGTTCGATATACTAATTTTACCTTTCCCTGATACAATGTCGAGTTCATTATTATTGTATACTTTAAATTCTGTATATATAAGTGACACGTGCCCATAAGCAAATATACCTACATTTTGTTGATTTAAAATATTCCCATATGAATTTATAGCGGTTAATCTCGGCGTAGTGGAGGGGACAGTATTATCCTGATAAAAATATACCTTAATAATATTATTGGTAACAACGATTTTGCATGTATATAATGTAGATGCAATAATCGAATCCAATGTTTGTTCGGCTAAAATGAGACCATTGCTGTCGTATGAAAATTGTGTTGAGTCGTTGCTGCATTTCTCAATCCTGACCCGATTTTCGGCAATATTCATTGTCATTACAATTGCTTCGTTTGTAATAGGATTGACGCCGATCGTTATTCCCATAACAGAGCCCGTATTTAATTTAAATTTCGATTCGATAGAATAATCCTTTGCATTTAAATCATGTTGGTGTAAGTATAAAATTTCAGGACGCGTCGCGAGGGTATTAACGCCCTCAATTTGATTATTTGTAAGCATATTCCATGTTCCAGTATTTGCATTCATGACCGCGTCGACGATACCTGAATTATATAAATTGCCTGGTAACATAGTCCATTGTCCATTGGTTTTACTACTTTCGGTAATCGTTCCAACACTAATGCTATTAAAACTCACAATGTCGTCCGAAAATCCGTATATCAATTGACGATTGGTATTCAAATAATGCATAATATAATTATTGCCACTAAATACCACATCTTTGCTTATGTGCAATTTATTTTTCACTTCCAATGAAATATTGGGATTCATTGCATCCGTGCTCGCGCCAATGCGCAAAGTGTTGTCTTTTTTGTAAAGAATGGTTGAGCCATCCGTTTTATTAAGTTGACTTTGTATATTCATTTTAATGGAATCACTTGCACTAATGTGTTGGAGATTTTTATTATATTTGGAAACATAATTGTAATCCGAATCATAATTAATACCATGTTGGTCAGTTCCACTAATCGGTGATCCCCCAATGGACAACATTTTGGGTTTTGATGAACCTTGATTATTCAGTGCGTGGTACCAATAAAAAATATCATCGGGGCTGAGTGCATAATTAAATATTTGATAAGACGAAATATAACCGCGGAAATTATGATTTTCGTCATTGTAAAAACTATTGGTCGTCGTGGGTGCATAACCAAATGTAACGTATTGTTGTGTATATCCAGAGGGAGTTCCAATAACAGGACCTAATGTTTGTCCTCCCCAATGACTATTTACGATTGAATTGCGTGTACCTGTGGTGAATTGCATTAAGTTTCCGTTTAAATATAAAATAGGAGTGGCATATGGTTTGATAATCAGAGTGAATGTATTCCATTGGTCTTTTTCGTACCCTGCATAGTCGACGGTTATGAAATCGCCATTGCCGTCACCAGGATCAGGATTTGCGTCGGCAATAAATAAATTCCATCGATTATATGCATACTCGCGACGTAAACTAATTGTTCCGCCATTCGCGTAATGTCCAGCCTGCGTAGATTTGTTCGATACATTGGCTCGCCAAAACCCATTGTAATTGTAATCGCTGTTTGCATCGTCAAGTGTGATATGATAACGCATTTGGATAGTGATGACACCATTGTCGGGTATTTTTATTTCGGGAACGGCACTATATGACAAAAATATATCAGTCGATTCTAGACCGTGATTAATGCCGTATTCGCCTATATATATACCAGACGCGTCATATGGATTATTATAACTATCATTGAGACCATAACCAGGTCCGCGAATTTCGTCTTCGGTCGAACCTTGACCGCCGTATTTCTGGAAATAATATGCACTAATAAGTCCTTTATTATTGGCTCTGTTCTCGACATATTGATTTTCATTTGTATTATTTAATTTATTGTACCAATAATTCACATCTTCTCTGGTAAGAGACCCATTAAATACTTGATATGTTGAAATGAACCCTTGGAAAGATTTGGCAGGGTCGTCGAATCCGACTGTGCTATAAACATTACCGCCAAACGTGCACGTCATATCGGGAGTGCCCGTTTTTGTATAAGGCGTTAGTACAGCTCCAATAGAATGATTAAAAATAGTAGTGTCGGTATTGGTATGTGTAAGTGTTTTTTGTTCATTATTCAAGTATACAACGGGTTCTAATGTATCGGGTTTGAACCCAATAACTAAATGATACCATTTATCCAGGTCATTGTATCCATCATTTAAAGTGTAAGTGACCGTTGCACTAGTACCGAAATTCCAAATTCTAATTTTGTTACGGCATACCATAATTGCTTCATACGAAGAGGTTTTACCTTCAAAACTCGCATGATATATACGTTGGTCTATACCAGTTAATGCGGAATCATTAACGAGCGGGTCATTCATTATTTTATAGCGAAAGCTTATGGTAAATATCCCGTGTTTAGGTAATGGCATGTTAGGTATTTGTATATATGCTGCTGTGGTCATGACGTCATTTGTGTCCGAATCGAACGGACCCATTTTGATACCCGTATCCGTTAAGTGCGTAGCACTGACATATGTTGCTCCGCCTATATCTTTACCAATAAATTCGCCATTCGACCCCAAATCGCGAATCTCGTCATTAATACTACCTTGTCCGCCGCCAATTTTTTCAAAATAATAAGCACTAATGAGTTTATGTTTCATTAAGTTATCGACGTTTACTGTTCCGTGTTCGACGGTAACTGTACCAGCGCTCAGTTTCTCGGTCGCTACATCCCCGCGCGTAATGGCGTATTGGTCAAACTCGGCATTTTCCACACGAACCTCGCTGTCTTTGATATACACTTTATTATTCACATTAAAAATATGATTGCGCGTATCGACAATAAGACCAGCGATGCAATAATCATATCCATTTAGCGCATTCGTCCAAAAAATAGCATCAGATAAGGTTAAAATCCTTCCGAAAACCATATATGTGGAAATATATCCTTTAAAATGGTTTACTCCAACTGCATTAGACCCATTGCCAAATGTATATGAAAACGGTCGTAATGTGTCAATGTCGGTGGTATTCACACGTTCAGATGTCGCGACGCGGTCAAGTGCTTTCATGGGCGTTAACATTTTCCCACCATAATTGCCAGGATGGTCGTATAAAAATCCATCAACTGTATCAGTCGATGTCGTCGGAAAAGTTTGAGTACCTGTAAATGATATTCCATTATTAGACAAGGTTGGTGCCTGATTGGGTACAAAATTAACAACAATTAAATTCCATGCACGAAATTGGATTGCACCAGGATATTCATAAGTAATTAAATTTGGTCCGACACCTTGAACTGTTATACGTATATTTGTAGCAGGACTGCTATTATAAATACGTATAGTTCCGAATTGCTCAGAATGGTTCGTAATACTACTAATTCCTGCATTGTAAATCGTTTGGTATGTGTATTGTCCTGACGTAGAATTAGTTGGAAAAAAACGTAAGGTAATACTAAATTGGCCATTGCTGGGTATTTGTATATCGGGAACAGAAACCCATGAACCCAGTGCGACCTGTTTATATAACCCATAATTCGTTAATAATGTAGGATTATATAGGTCTGAACTAATATCGCAAATGGCATGACCCGACCCGCGAACAATATCTTCAACTGAACCCATTGCTCCATCAACTTCGAAAAAGTATGCACTCACTGCGTCTCCCAAGTATTGTTTATAATCCTGATTATTAATTTCGAGTGCATTTTCAATAATGAGTGAACTCGCGGGAGCAACACTATTTGCATCAACGAATGTTTTGCCCACAATAACGTTGGAATTCACAGATAGGGTATTCCCGATGGTGGGAAATGTTTCTTCTGACCTGTTAATTCCTACCCTATTGTCTGACGTAGTTTGTAATTTATCATAAACGAAAATTGATGTTGTGCCCGTTTTGAATTGTACACTAGACGTCCCGACAGTTGTGCTACTAAAATAATCATTACCGCACGAGTCAAGATTCAATCCCGAACCCGAATTATAATGCATTTTACAAACAACGTTTGTGTCTGGATTGTTGATAATGAGTGCGCCGTCAATGCCGACTGTTCCAGAAACATCCAACATACATCCAGGGTCCGTTTTACCAATACCCACATACCCTTTGTTATAGTTAATGTATTGTATGGTATAATCCGTTGGTTTTATGTACAATCCGCAATTATTATTAACCACGAATTTCATTGGACTATGAAACGGATAAATATACCCTTGGTGATAAATATTATAAATTTGGTCGGACGTTGTGATTGCATGATTCCATATATCAACCCGATAAATAGATGTTTTGGTATATGGTCCGACGACAGATGGTGCGGGAGAAGGGTATCCAAATGAAAAGAAATTATCACTGTTTGTATTGAACCCAGCTATACCATAATTCGAGTACATGTCAGGAAAACTGTAATTATTATCGGAGATAGTATACTCCAAAATGAGTATTTTATTTCTATGAATTTTAATCATGGCACCTTGTCTGGTTAAAACGTAATTATAAAGTGAATCGCCTACAATGGTATGGTCAATCGAGCCCGAATTCGCATTTGTATTAATTACGTTAGCAGCATATCGATGAGACAGCTGCATGGTATTTGTGCCGTCATTGGTTTGAAACAACATGCCGCTATTGTTGTATGACATATTGAGTAAATATTCGACAGAATCGGTTAAATCGTCGATGGACATCCACCAAGAAATCGTGAAATCATTTACGCCAAAATTCGTAACCGACTTTGGTAATGCCGTCCAATCATTCGCGCCGTCCAGAATTATGCCATTTGTGTCAGAATATAATTGAGCCCCGCCGAAAAGTTGGAAAGATGCATCTGAATATAAATCAGATAAATTGGAATGATCGCTGTGTGTATTTTGATACCCTTTGAATAAAAATGTATGACTGGGGGTTGTGTTATCGTCACTTACATAGGTATTATTTGTATTATTCATGACACTATTATATGAAAATGCGCTCCATGAACCATTTTGATAAAATTCGAATTTGTTAGTAATCGAATTAAACCGCATTTGTCCATTTTCGCCCGTATTTTCGATAATATTGTCGGGTCCAGGATGTTGCGGGATTCGTAATGATTTTGTTCCTTGAATCGATATTATACCTTCAATATGTGGATCGAGTTGTGATAAATTAATAATATCGGGGATTTTTAATACATTCGATGAGTGTTGAAATCCGTCCTTGTTAATACTGGTTGACATATCTATATAATTATTAAAGGTATAAATAATTATATCATAACAAATATAAATGTTTTCATTATAGTTACTAAATATTTGTTTTGACCATAATTTCATACATAGATATATGAAATATTGGAATACTATGCTTATATATGCAGTACTATCGTATTCCTGTATATATAATTGACTTCATGTTTGTAGACGACGGAAGCCAATTGTCTGTTCCGCCGATGGATGCAATAGTTGGATTATATGAAACGTCATACTCTACACTCGATAAGTCTAAAATATTCGGATTATCGTTACTATTGCCATTCTGGTGCCATTGGGTCGCGAGACGATTATACATTTCATTACCATCAATCGGAAAATTGCCAGTATACTTAACCCCTGATTTTCTTGGATCAACATATGTACCTGCTGGTGTAATTATATTGAGCAATCCGAAATAATTCTTTACACTATTATTACTCGTCTTTACATCGGCATACATTTCATTATCTACGTCGTCCGAAAGTTGAGGTAACCTATGATTACTACTCTCTTTATACTTAACATTATTTCCGCTAACCTTATAATCTGCCACTGTAAAATTGGATACAGTATGTGAATGTCCTGACATTTGATTTGTAGACATTTGTGAATTGCCTGCTCCCGTATATGCATTCATGTTTCCGTCGTCCCCGATAGGATAAAAATCCTGATTAAAATTGGGTAGTTTGAATGTAGATGTTCCGTCGCCTGCGCCATATATATCTCCCAAAATACCAAACAATAAACTATATGTTGTGCGACTGATTATGTCGCCATTACATAATTTCCATCCAGGTGGTAAATTATTATCGATACTGTCACTCGTCAGTGTTGTGACGGGGTACATCATGATTGCGCCAACTGGGTAAATGCCAAAGATTGTTCCGCTAACATCTAAACCCGCATATTGATTCATTGTACCGCGACCATTTTTATCGTCTTCGCCTGCATATCCATCGGGCATTATATGCATACCCGCTTGATTCGAAAACCCTACATGTGTGTTTTGACTGGAATCAACAACAGTACTAAACCGCGCCATAGTACTAGTGCCACCAAAAGATGCATCTATTTTCAATGCGGCGCCGCCACTGTCCGCACTTATTTGAAATAAACGAATCGCATTATTTACTACGGTAATCTTGTCGGTTGCATAGTTATACTCTGTACCGTCTTCATTGTAAATCGTTCCGCTAATATCTAGATTTTCAATAATAATATTCTTTTCCGCACTTAAATGGATGGACGACCCAGATAAAATATCATTACCTTGTATTTCTAAATGTTCATATGGCACAGCAGTTATATCCGTACCTGCCACTGTATACGTCGCTACTTCCGAATGTGTGACTAAGCGCGTGGTCAAAAGTGATGCCTGGGAAGTACCGTCGTGGTCTGGTATAATACTTAATTTTGTAATTATTCTCTCGGTATCGTAGGTGCTTGGGCGTTCGATAATCGCATTCGTGACGCGTTTATTGTGTGGTATTGTGACATTTCCGTAATAACAACTACTCGTTGCATCAGACATTGCGTTAGGTAGAACAAACGCTTGACTTGGTGAAAACATTTTGAACTGATTGACCTCGTGTCCGCTCAATTCCTTTGTAAATGTCGCAATATTATAAATTTTCATTGGCCATTCTGCGAAAGATGTACCCGACAACGACCTCGGAGATTGATTACCAATTGCCCAATAATTATTTCCACCGGTCGGTATTTGACTTAACCGATTATTTGTAGTTAATAAAGTATATGTTAAAACCACTGTTCCATTTAAATAGAATTTAGCCACATTACCTGTGTCTGGTACATATTTTGCAATGGTTAATACATATTGATTTATCCCTGGTGGAATATCTATTGCGTTACTATAAATATGAGCATTGCCTGTATATATCGATGATGCAATAAAAAACTGGGTGCCGGTATACATAAGCATAACCGTATACGTGTCATTATAACTTAATCCCAATAATCCCGTTTTCGCATTCGCGTCAGTACCCTTAACAATTTCGGCATGAAACATAATTGAAAAAGTATCATTACTTAATAGTTCGGACGCGTCTGATTGCGGCAATGCAACGAAACTAGTATAATTAAACGACGAATTTGGTTCACCCAAAGTCAATACATTTTGACCCGTATATGACGCGTCGGTCCATGTATCAAAAACCAATGCAGCCGATGAGACATGTGCAATCACTAAACTCGAACCACTGTCATATACATTATATGGACTACCTGCGCCAATGCCGTGCGTTTTATAATAAGAATATACCTGATTGTTGCATACGTCAAATGTGGGTTCGTACGAAAAAGAAACATTATATGAAGGGTCATCAACTTGGTCGACGTGGTCTAAATACAGAAACGCTGTATAATTGGTATTGGTGAATGTAATTGGGTCGATATCGACGACTGCGTAATCTGCATATCCGCCAGTAACGCTGTGGTTGTAAATATTTTGACTTCCGTCAAATAATACATATTCGTTCGTTATTTTCCCGCGAATAGTGTTGTTGTTTATGTGTCCGAATGTGCGTTGATTTATATCAGTGGCCGCATCTGTCCAATCGCCTTCTACCTGGACTGCACCTTTTACATTAATGCCTCGAACGTTGTTATTAAAATCCATGGCATTTTTGCGATTATTGTTTAGAGAAAGGTCTGTTGTCGCGTAGCCTGGTAATACCAAACGTCCCTCCGTAAGGTCCATAAAATGATTGTTTGTTTCAAACACGTGTGAATCGTTTTCGGAATAGAATTTTAGATTACCGATACCAGTACCATAGTTTACATTGCTCTTAGTTAAGCTTGTTTCGACGCCGATGCCCGATTGTCCAGACATGATGCGATTAGGTCCCGCGTCTGCGTCGATTGCGGTGTCGTAAAACTTTACATTCCGCATATCGCCTGTGTAATAATGATCAACATTGCTGCTATTATTGGATTTACCCAAAAAGTTTTGATCTCCAAATGTATTAATTGCAGAACCATTGTAACTTTCCAATGCTCCTCCGACCACTAAACTTTCATATCTCGTTTGGTCGATGTAAAGAGTCATTCGTCCATTATAGAAAGTAACCCTAAGATGATGCCAGACTCCGTCGCGCAAATCTGTACCCGTCGTAGATGTCCAATCATTCGCATATCCCATAAACGTAAATTTCCCATTACTGGCCAAATTTAAATTAAATATTCGATTGTCATTGTTCGTAAAGATGGTAGTACCCGTAGATATTAAAGTCATTTTTGCATTGGGTGTACTAGATGTCTTAAATTCCAGTTCAATAGTGCGGTTATTTCCGCCATTGATGCACGAGAAACCATCCGCAGTAAGGTCAATCGAAGATGCTCCGTTAAATGAATATATCTGGTCAGTCGTGCCGTATGTATAATATGGAGTAATGGTCGGAGTCTGTATTGTATCAGATAATGCAATAGAATTGCTATACATCGTAACAGAACTCTCACTTACATGGTCATAAAAATTAACATTGCGTATATAGCCTTTGTACAAATGTAGAGTGTTATTCGCTGCCCTGCCTAAATAGTTTTTATCCTTGGTTGTATTAATATTTGAGCCAATGTAATTATCCAATGCCCCTCCGACCACTATACTTTCATATTTATTTCCATCGACGTAAAGAGTCATTCGTCCATTGTCGAACGTAACTTTCAGATGATGCCATACATTATCGCGCAAATCTGTACCTGTGGTCGATGTCCAATCATTATACTGTCCATAAAACATAAATTTCCCATTAAACAATTTAAAAGTAAAAGATAGTTGACTTGAATTGTTACCTGTTGCGAGTAAACACATTGTTTCGACTGTGCTATTTGTCTTAAATTCGAGTTCATATGTGCGAGGCGCGCCTCCTTTGATACATATGAACGCGTCGGGGAGTGTGATAACGCCGCCACCAGTCCCGTCAAAGTACAGTTCACGGTCGGTTGCGTATGAATAATACGGGGTCTTGGACCCAATATATGCGCGCGAAGCATGTAAATTTTTATGAATTTTAACTTTACCATGTGTGCCGTATGCTCGGAAAGAACTAAGTGCCATTATCATTTCTGACCCCGCAGTGCGGGTAATAATGAATACATATTTCGAAAAAGACCCAGAATTCTGGTCTTTTCCTTTTTCATTATACCATGCATATTGGTCTCCAACAGATTGAGAGTAATTCTGTGTTCCGCTGTTTCCGCTGCCGCCGAAATAACCAACACGATGAAAATCGACATCGTCATTGGTCGCAAATACAAAAAACCGTTTTTGTCGACGGACATCGGCTGAATCACCATCCTCTAAACTAGAAATAAAATAGTTCAATGTGAATGGGTTGGGGAATTGCATTGAAAACCACCAACCATAAACACCCAAATTATTGTAATTTGGCGCATTGTTATTCGCTTCATAGTTATTTGTAGAATCGTATATTTTTCCACTGACACCTACGTCAAAACCCAACATTTGATGGTCATTCGCCACTTCGGTGTCGTCGTTGTAGAAGTTCGGTGGACTGCCGTCAAATATATATGTATAACCCAGATTGTCTGAATAAATATTTGCCATTGACATATAATAGCGTCCTTTTCCGTAGGAAAGATTAGTATGAGTCACGTCAAAATAAACGTCAATTTGTTCAGTAGCATTTGCGCTCGTACCATTTGCGTCAGTCAATGTTGCGTGGTCGACAACGCGTCTAAAACTCGCGGAATTCGTTTTCCCAGGCGGAAACCGCATAATGTTTTCCGCGACGATTGAACCACTATTGTCTAATGTGAGTTCGCCGTTGTCACGAATATGTATTGTATTATTTGAATTTGTTTTGTCATATACGGTCATTTTGGAATTCGTACCAATATTCGTCGTACCAATGCCGACCGAACCTTCTACATGAATTGTATTATCGGGTAACGGTGTGCCATAATAAGTACTACCGACACTCATACTTCCGCCGACATTGAGTTCCGCGTTTCCTGGACCATTTTTAATGCGTGTATTCGTTTCGTTAAAATCAATCGTCGTTTCGCTATTTGTTGTAATTTTCATACCGTCGCCGAGACGAAGTATATTGTTGACATTTCCATCGGCATCGCGCATACCGTTTTCGTGTTCAATCGATATATATTGATAAGACGGATTACTAGTACTCGTATTTGATACGGTCCTATTATAATTAACAGTTGCCATTGTGCTTTGGTTATTTGCACGAGTGTCATAAAAAACCAATTGTTTTGAAATTGCGATACATCCATCCGCGTCGAGTGTTGTGGTCGGATTCGTTTTACCAATACCAATATTGCCATAAGAATTAATTGTAATATCTTCATTGACAGAACTGAGTACGGTATATGCACTTATATGTGTAGAATAATCACTATATGTTGCGAAATATTTATGATGAATTTGGAAATAATTAATTGTTCCGTCGAAATATTTACCAGTAGTACCTCCAAACGTGATACCGTCATCAAGTATTAAATTTTCATAATACGTCTGGGTTTCGGTGATACTGACCGATGTATCTGTGACATCGTCGCGAACGGTATATGTGACACTGGTTGCGCCATCATATGCGATAATAATAGTATAATCCTTGTCCGCGACGGTCGCGGGAAAATCAGTTCCTGCTGCAAGATTATTAATTAGGTCGACATTGTTCGCTGCATCGCCATTGGCATCTAAATATCCAAAACTGCGAGACCAATGACCCGTCGCATCAATGCCAAAGGTTGTTCGATATTCGCCAGTTTCCGTCTCGTCGGGTATACTATCGATATTGAAATGATTATTTAAAATTCGACTATCTGAAATGCTGGCGAATTTAACACTCAGTACGATAGTAATCGGTGTATCGGCGCGATTAGTGGATAGATTGCGTGTATTGGTACCGACGAGTTGTTCTAGACTTTTAGTATTGTTCGCTGTACCATCAAACGTATAAGAATCCATGTTAAGGTCTAGTATCGCAATGCCGCCAATATGTGACGTAAATAATGATAAATTTGTATCAGATTGTGCATATACTGTCTCTGCTTCGTTTATTACCCCACCTTTAATCGTTTTCCACGACGATCCGTCGTAGCCTTTATAGCAATTTAATGTGCTGTTGTAATAAATTGTCCCTTTCGAAAATGACGGATTAACAATATCGGGGTCAATTGCATTATTTGGGATTTGCAATGCGCCTGTTCCGTGTATTTTCAAAGACAGTGATTGGTCAGTAGTGATTGTATTTATTGCTGGACAACTGTCGCCAAAATCCATAATATTTAAATCATGTGTGTCTTTAATAAACAAATCCTTATACACTGCCACTTTACGAATTTTACCAATGAATTTTGGTTGTGTCATTGCGTTCGAATAAAAAAATATATTGCGTAAATATCCCTTATAATTGTTACCGCTGCCCACGTTACTTCCCAATCTTGCAGAATTTGTTCCTGTCGTATTGATTGCATTAGTAAACTGTCCCGTTTTTTTTAATACACGGTCAACATATATTTTAATTTCCTTTAATGTCGCCGTGTAACTAATTTTAATATGATGCCATGCATTATCTCTCACACCTGCGTCCGAATCCATGCAAACGTTATCGCCTTTAATTCCTATACATAGTTTGCCAGCAGAGTCTAGAAAAATAATAATCCGAGCATAGTTTCCGCTGGTGTTTCCATGAGAAATCATGACATCATTGTCTGTATTCTGATAATCTGTTCGCATTTCAAACTCGAATGCGCGGTCGGCTGTACCCTCGACCCATGTTATTGGGTCATCCGACCGAACAATCGCTCCTTTGTATGTGATACTAGAACTCAATAATTCAATAGTATTCGTATTGGTGCCGTCAAAATAATACGACGTTTCGGTCGCAAATGAATATGTCGGTACGGACTGTCCCAAAGAAATATGCATCGGACTGTTTTCGCCATTGCCCAAGTTCATTGCAACTTGACTACTTAGTGCGTTACTGTTATATAGATACGTATGTGTCGCTACGCCGTCAAGAATAACTGAAATATTGGAAGTATCGCTAACACTGACGACTAAATGATGAATTACCACATCGCTATTTAAAACATTAATTGACGCATCGGTAAAGTTGGCAACTGAGCCGTCGTCGGCGTTCGTCCATAATGAATAATGATTGTTGGGGGTAGTTGCAGTGTGTTCTGTACCAATAGATAACATACCAGGGGATATGTCATTCACAATTGACATATTTGCGGGACTACGACCAATACTAAGAATCGGCAAATTGGTAGTATTCGTAGCGGACGAGTGTTCGTACGACAATTCAATTGTAAACGGCGTATTTCCCGAAATATCACTATTGGGGATTATATTAACATATGAATTGTGTGTTCCGTCAAACACAACCGATGAAAAATCGCCCTTATATATTGGGTCTATCATTCGACTACCAATACCCGTGCTATCCATATATGTATTTTGTGTGGGTTCGTAACCATAAACCCCCACTTCCGAAATGTGCACTTGGTTCATATTCCCCATAGTTCGGGTCACAATAAACACAAATTCGGTAAATGATTTTGTTATTTTATTGGGATAAATTGTAAATGTTTGTCCTGTATCATTCTCGGCATTATCGACAAGTTTGGTGTAATTCACTGTCGAACCCGTCATAAGTTCTCCGCCGTATATTGTAATGTTTTTTGCAGTATTATTGTCAGTCGATGACCCGCCAATGATAAATTTCGTGGGAACAATGCCTTTTCCTGTGGCGCCCACCTCGCCCGTGACCGACGGGAGTGTTATCTTAACCCAATGTCCAGATGTGTCTATTCCTGTGGGAAGTGAAGTAAATGTTGTAGATAATGGGTCAGCAAATTTATCCAAATGGGGACTGTAATTTTGTCGCAATTCATTTCCTTTATACGCCGACATGGTAAATAAATAATGTAATTTGCCTTGGAAAAACATACTTGAATTGTTTGGACTATTCGCCAGGCAACCAAAATACCCGACTTGATTCGCACCGACAGCATTCGAAGCCAGTGTTGTGTAGTCTGTCGTTAGTGTTTTGGTTTCGCTGATATTATCAATTAACATCGTAATTGAGTTATTGGTGTTGTCGTAGGTGCAGATTAGACTGTGAACATTTCCGTCGTTTAAATTAGAAAACGTGGTAAAATCGTATGTATAATTCGTGCCGCCGCACGAGAATTGAATGCCGCCATTGTGTAAATAAATAGTAAACGATTCGCCTGCTACCGAACTTCCGCCCCACGACGTCATCGCTTTATTCGGTCCTTGTTGGGTTGTGCTAAAATAAAAATATATACTTCGCGTATTGTTCCCTAAACACGGAGCGTTATAATTGATATTGGCAGAAGTTCCGTCAAATGCACCATTCGTCCATAATCCAACATTATTGTCAATAGCCGAAGTAGTACTTGGCGAAACAAGTGTATATGGACCTGATTTGATAGTATCGTAGACATATTCGTACGTATTTGCAGTGGTTAATCTGTATGGATTCGTAATATACAATCCTAAATTTATTTCATTCGCTCCAATCGTGTCGTCAAAAGCATATTTCATTTTTAGATTTGTTTGTCCCGACGTGGTGAATGTGTAGTTACCGTTTCCGTATGGATTGGCCGAAACAGGCACGACAATGGACTGTGTTGAACTCCCCGACACTGTATTGTCTGTTATATTTGCAGGTAACGTCGTTGGTGGATATCGTTTTTCTAATGTTGACGTCATTGTAATATTAATATATAATTTAACTAGAATTTATATTCCCCTATGCAAACACATCCATTAATCATAAATATGTTATTTATTTATGATTGTACATTAAATTAAGCCTGTTCGAGAACATCTAATCGCGATTTTAATGCGACATTATCACTTTCTAGGCATTCTAATCGCTGTGTCAATATTTTGATTGCTTCGATTAATGGAGCAACCATGTTACCGTACGCAACACTCTTGCCCGATTCCGCATTATCTGTAACTATTTCGGGATATATTTCTTCGACTTCCTGGGCAATTAAACCAATATGCACTGCGTCCTTGTCTAATAAATCATTACGTGTATAACTCACACCGCGCATAGCATTGATTTTGTCAAGTGCGTTATCGAGGGATTTCACATTTTCTTTGAGTTTGGCGTCTGAACTAGACGTGATTGTCCCTGTTGCTGCAATGTTACCCACAACGTCTAGTGCTTGACCTGGATTGGTTGACCCAATGCCCACATTGGAAGCCAAGTAAATTATATGAGCTTCTCCACCGCCCGTGTTTGAATTCTTAATGAAAAACGAATCATAACCATTTTCATCTTCTATGTAAATCGGATAATGTGCACCAACACCACTATCATTATCGCCCGATGATATATATAATTTGCAAGTTGTGTTGGCGTCGGAATTGGGAAGTACGTTATAATTTCCGCCCAATGTCAATAGTGTATTCGCAGACGTTATGCCAAACGCATTCGCGGTCGGTGCAACAAATGAACCGCCGAATAACGCATTTCCAGATAATTCGAATGTATAATCGAGGGCATTGCTAGCATTCGCTTTACCAACAGCAAACGTACCGGGAACAACAACTAATCCGCTCTGGATATCCAGGGACATCGTTCCGTCTGAACTACTTGATGAACCGTGGTAGAATTGATGGTTTTGATTACTTAAATATTTTAAAGTATTTGTTTCAACACCGAACCCATATTGTCCACCATTATTATGTAAATCGATTTTATTTGGTCCAGCTACACCAAATGCACTATCGAAAAGTAGTTTTCCGCCTTGCGTACCATTAGCAGTTTGACCATTGTCAATGCGAATGTCGCCATTGACATCCAATGCACTATTCGCTCCCGGTACTCTGCCAATACCAACTGTTCCATTCGTTTCATTGATAACAATCGCATTTGCAAAGTCGTTATGGCGTAATCGTAATGTATCTTGATATGCGTCCATATACCATTGTCCAGTATAACTCGAACCTGTACCTATTTGTATTTGACCACCTTCATTCGCGTCTGTGCCATCCACTTGAAGATATTGTCCAGTAACTCGTGCTGTCCCTAATACATCCAATGCATGGGATGCGTGACTATTCGTTCCTATGCCGACGTTTCCTGACATAGTCGTAGTCCCAGACACCAATAGATTGGCCGATAACGCGACGTTTCCTGTCACGTCCAGATTATCCAACATATACGCGTTACTCGATACAGATAACTCGCCTTTGACAAGGACAGTGCCCGTTGAACCAGTACCTCGGGGAGCTAATATGATGTTGTTTCCAGTAGATGTTTCGATAGTTCCTGTATTATTAATGGTCATTGTTCCGAGTGCCAATGCAGTCGTAACTGTTAGCGTTTTGGGAATAGTAACGTTGCCGAGGTTGAGGATGAGAGCATTATTGGTGGTCGTACTACCCGAACGATACTGAAAGTTTAGCTTTCCGACAGTCGATTGAATTCTATAATTGGTTGTCGATGGTGTATCTGCCCAATTTGACCCGCGCAAAAAATCAAGTGTTGGTGACCCACCCGAAGTAGCACTCTTCATCGTCATATTACCAGTAGTCTCTACATTGCCATCGATATATGCATTTCCGACAATATGTAATTTCTCTGTTGGTGCATCAGTGCCAATGCCAACATTCGCGCTACTGTTTAAAGTCATGACGGTCGTTTCTGACGTAGTTCTTATTTTAAGTGATTTTGTGCTATCATAATCAATATAACTGCCAGCATATGTCGTCTCGGCAGTATGATGAAGTCGCAAGTGACCATTCCCTGACATATTATTACCAATATAAATAGAATTTCCGCTGGGAACTCGAATATGACCATCTACAACCAGTTTTTCACTAACTCCCCCCGTATCCGACGCATTACCAACATTAAGACTCCCGACGACAGATAAATTGTTATTGAAACTACTGTTTGATTGAACAGTCAACGCAGCCATCATTTCAACATTTTTCGTAGAATCGATTGTCATGGCAGCCGCGGCATTGTTCACGGCAAATGTGAGTTTCTTCGACCCCGACCCATGTAATCCAATATTATATTGTGCTTCACTTGCATATATGAGTGTAAGGTAATTTGAAAAGTAGTTTAATACTCCGCTATTAGCTCCTGGGTTTTGAATAACTACACCTCCGCCGCATATATCCAATAATATATTATTGTTACTATTAGTCCCAGGAGTGGTGGAACCAATACCAACGCGTCCATTATAATCGATGGTCATTGCTTCGGTCATTGTTCCAGAACGTTTGGTCGATAAATGCATATGTCCATTCGTTTCGCTCGCAGAACCACCAATCGCTGATGCATTAGCTAACGTATTATTCCCCATTGTGATAAAACCAGCGTTCGATGCACCAAATCCAGTGGCGTCTGTACGGTAAAAATTAGAAATTATCGAAGTAGCTGTCCTTACTTGTAATTTATATTCGGGAACAATCGTTCCGATACCGACACGACCCAGATTACTAATGACCAATGCATTTTCATGAAGGGTTGTTTCGTCGCGCACAGAAAACCCCAACCCCGTTTTAACGCGAGTATTTATGCCATATTGTCCACTATACGTCTCGTTATAATTAATCATATTTATAGATGTTTGGGTAAATGGTTGATTCCCCACAGCAGTTAATCCAAGCCAGTTATCATCTTCCGAATGGGATAAATTTTGAAATTCCATAACAGGCCAGGATGAACCACTGATATCATTAAACTTCCTATTCGTTAATATTTTGATTGCACTATTGTGTGAATCCGAAGCAGTATCGTGCGAGTATATATGTAATGCGGCGGACGGGTCAGTTATGCCAACGCCAACGTGTCCAGATGAATTAATCACCATAGCATCGGATAAGATATCATCATATGTACTATTCGCAGGCTTAACACGGAATTTAATTCCCCCGCCCATTGTAGTACTAATACCCTCGGGACCAGCCGCAGCATAACCCGCGATAGCACCCATCGGTCGAATACCGCCTGTTTCTGTCGCATTGAAATACATCGGAGCAGTAAAATAAAGGTCCGACGCACTGTTACCCCAGATGTTCAATGAACCATCGTATATGTTTACGGAACCATTCGATACATCAACGTCGCGTCCATATGTAATTTCGCCACTGCCTGTATTATAATTTAAATGATGAGCGTGGTCAAATCCCGAGACAGCAGTACCAGCAACAGTGGTCACGTCAGATTCGGCAACGGGTTTAATATAAAGTCCATCTGTACCCACCGTATTTAAAGCAATACCCGTTGCATTAAGTACAATCGTATTTGCACTTTGGCCTGTTTCACCCGCCAACATACCAATCGCGATAGATGTAGCTCCTTGATTGGTTAGTCCTGCTTGATTACCGAGTGCTATCGAATTGGTTGCTTGTGTAGTATATCCCGCATTGTTACCAATGGCAATCGAATTATTATTTTGATTAGTATTGCCCGCACCAGTACCAATGGCAACGCCGTCTGTGCCTTGATTGGTTACTCCCGCATTTTTGCCGATTGATATTGTATAATCGGTAGTCGATGCAGGTGACAGTTTAATTGTATCGAGATTTAAACCAGCAATTGTAAGTGCATTTGCGACAAGTGGTCCTCCAAATGTAACCGCGCCATTAAATGACGCATCGCCATCGACATCCAGACGTGAATACATTGAAACATCGCCGCCAACATCCAGGCGATAGTTCATTGAAACGTCGCCAACGTGTTCTGCATCTCCGCGCACAGACATGGCTAATAAATTATCATTGTAAAATTCAGCAACGGGATATGTGTTCACAGTACTGCCTTCTGAAACTTGACGCACCCGCAGAGCGGCATCGGTGCCCGCATTTGAAACATCAATCGCTTCGGTGAATGTGACAACGGTATCCGTGCGAATAAATTCGCCACCGAAATTCACATTTCCGTCCACCGTTAAATCCCCGCCCACAGTCAAATGACTATTGATACTTGCATCACCGATAACTTGTAATTTCGGTCCACTGGTACTACTTGTTACAGACCCGCCAATCGCAACTTGACCATATCTACTTAACTCCATGACATGGACATTCGTAATATCACTTGCGGCTACATAAAATGACAATTCACCATTAACTGACTGTATTTTGTAATCGGGAGATGTGTCTCCGCCAAATGTATTATTCGTTCCTCTCATAAATTCCAATGTCGCGTCTCCATCGCTTGTATTATGAATGCGCATATTATTAAGAACGTCCAAATTCGTTATAGGATTTTCTATACCAATACCAATCTTTCCGTCACTCTTAATCACCATGCGCTCGGTAGATGATGACGCCATAGACGCGGACGTATATAATCGCAAATCGGCTGTGCCCGTACCGCTAACATGGGTAGACGTAATTTTGGAACAGAATGCATCATTGTTTGTAGCAGTAGGTTCACCTAAGCGCAATGTGGATACGAGTGTGTTATTTGGGGAAATGGTTAATCCGTTGCTCTTTACAATCTGCATACCATTTTTAGGGTTGGTAGTCCCGACCCCAACATTACCTTCCACAATTAAATTATTAGTATTTAACGATTGTCCTGTATAATTTTGTCCGACACTTAGCCCGCCGAGAATTTGCTGTTTATATACCGAGTTTTTATACCACGACGACCCATCGTCCATGCACACAGCAAAGTGATTAAAATCGAAATAGTCGGCAGTACCGTTTTCGGTTGCGGCTATTTTCATACATATTCGAATATCGCCAATGGCGTGTGTAATGTATGGTGTAATATCACATACGATGGGAGTAAAAATAGATGCGTCATTATCGTCACTGTTATTTTCTTGGTAAATCGTATCCAACACACTACTATCACTCGCTTTTACTATTTGTATTTGTACGATTTCATCGTCAATATCCAGACTCCGACTGCGTGCCATCAGTTTAACCAATACTCTGGATGATTTAAAACCATAATCATTTTCGAATGCTCCGTCCGTATAAAATGCATAATTGCTCAAATCTAATACAGGGGAGTAAAGAGTACGTTGACCAGTCAAACGGATATATTCTGAATTTGGAAATAATAGTTCACCATCGGACGCCGTAGAAATCCAATCTGTGGGCAATGACGAGCCTTTCAATGCATTGTAATAAATTTTATTCGAAGCATTATATCCTGTGTCATTGAATGTAATACCCGAGACAGCCATATCGCCTCCAACAGTAACTCCGTCCGAAATGGTTGCACTACCTAATACATTCAATGCATATCCAGCAGCGGGTACCGTTCCAATACCGAGTGATGCCTTATTTAACGTCATACCAAGAGTTCCATTAGTCGCGTCAGTGCTAGTATGATACCATGCGTGGTCACTGTTTGAAAAATATCCCAATGTATTGGATAAAACGCCAAACCCATATGCAGTATGTAACAGTATTTTATTCGGACCATGAGTGCTGTTAGTATTGTCAAAAATGAGTTTTCCGCCCTGATTTGAACCAGATAGTCCATTATTAATATATATATTGCCATTCACTTCGAGTTTTTGACCAGGTGCATTTGTTCCAATGCCGACATTACCATCACTATGAACCCGCATACGCTCACCGTCAGTTTGACTAAATACAATTGGCAAAGCATCCGTAGCTAGCTTTAATTCGGCAGTAGTGGTGGAACTAATTGTTCCGCCAGGGAACTGAATTTCGCCTGCTATATCCGTTCCGACAAACATGGATGTACCATTGACTTGTAATTTATGTACAGGATTTCTTTCACCAATGCCGAGATTACCGTCTTCTGTAAAAAATATTTTGGGAGACCATCCGAAAGTACCGCCATTCGCTGGACCAATACCGAATGTACCAATATGACCTGATACATCATGATTCGTTCCAATGTTTGATGTTCCTGCTTGACCAAATCCCCAATTATGAGAAATATCTGATGCACTGTCGTACCAGCCAATAGATTGTATGGGTCGACCGTGACTAAATGAACTATTCACCAGTGCTTCATTGCCAATAAACAAAGATGTATGTTCTGAACCAGTGCCAACATAATCGCGATTAATCGTCACGGTTGCGTCGCTCGCGCTTATATCCAGATTGCCGTTAATAGATAAATCCGATAAAGTACCCACGCTTGTAATGTTAGGTTGACTAATCGTAGATATTGAACCCACAATGCCTTGACTCACGGTTAATGTTCCATTTACATCGAGAGTACTCGCGGGATTGTCCTTTCCAATACCGACGTTTCCTGTGCTCATTAGACATAATGTATTTTGTAGTGTAGTTCCATCAGATGATGTTTGAATATGTAAATCGCCAGTGTTATTTGTATTGTCTCTGACAATACCCGCAATTTTCCCCAATGTATGTACATTCGTTGCATATGAATCATAATTTGAAAAAGTCAATGAGGATGATTCTGTATTGGTTGTATTTATCGCGCCTCGAAAATCGATAGATGTATCAACCGCCGTTGTACTGTTAGGTTTTACTAATAATTGCGTGGGTTGGTCCGACACAACACTAAGTCCAGTATTCGCAATTAATTCGCCCACACCGAGATTACCTTCTGCGATTATGTCGCCAGAAACGGATAAATTAAACCCCACAGACATGGTAGAAACGCTTAATGTATCATTGACACTAATGTCTTCAACGACAATTTTACTGTCTGCACTGCGAATAATTACTCCATCAATATTAAAACTGCCATCGATAATAGAAATGTCGCCATTTCGGACATTCATTTGTCCACTTAAATCGACAAAATCTTTAAAATATGTATTCAAATATCGATTCGCGCTAATATTTGTTGGCGGCCAAGTCATTTGTATCTATATAAATATAAATATAAATATAAATTTATACTGTCTCCTAAACAAAATATAAAATTTGTATGATATGATATAAATTATAGGTTTAAAATTTATGCAATTTGATTGATGAAATTATTTAATATATTAAGATCCCCGCCAGTAATGGTAAGTCCTTTATTTAACTGTGTAGTGCCGTTAACAATTAATGAACCGCTCATGTCGGTATTACCATAAACACTCAATCCTTGACGCACTAATGCCGCTCCATCCACATCTAGTGTTTTGGTAGGATTGTTAGTACCAATACCCACCATGCCGCCATCTTTAATGATAAACACAGTGTCTAAACTATTAGTGTATGTAACAATATGGAATGGACTGGATGGAGTATTGGGTGTTGTTCCTGCTTCAAAGAACCACAAATCATCAGACTCTCCACTGGTGCCAGTTCCGAAATCACTAGGAATAGTGAACGTTAATTTTGTACCATTTTTAACAGCATAATAGGTTGTGGACGTATCGTCCGAATTTGTGGCATAAATAGAACTCGCGGCAGAGTCAGACGAAATAGTAAGATTACTGGTATTTAGGTACGCATTTTCACCAGCTTGTATTTTATTACCAATAAGGAAATTATGGGTATCGAGATTGGAATCCGATCCAATAAAGTTGTACGTATTACCAGCGACTAACATGAAAGGATGTTCAGAATTATTTAATGCGGTACCATTTGCGGTTTCGCTAAAAATATAATAGGGACGAGGTCGGTTGTTAAGATCCGAATAGGAGGTTAACCGCACATGATATGTAATTGTTTCTGATTCTGCGGCAGAATTTCCGTCTAATACCGTCATGATATCATTATGACCATATTGTGTGACTCTGATGGCAGGTCCAGTGCCGTCATTACTAATATCGATTTGTTCAGTAACGCGCACAATAGTATCTGTTTTAATAAAGTTGCCGGTAAAATTCACAGATCCGTCCACGTATAAACTGCCCTGAATGTGTACTTTTTTATCAGCGGGAGGGAGAAGTATAAGATCGGCAGTCGTTGAAGAGATAATATTATCATTCATGTGGAGTTGATCAACATGTAATTGTGTTGATGATATATCCGCAATGACCTCCACCGAAGTCTTGAACGTGGCTTTTTGGTCAACAGTCAGTGTTTTGCTAATGGTGGCATTTTCTTGCATAGCCACATTATTATTAAATGTTGCAACGCCGTCCACAAGTAATGTACTATTAAGTGCAGATGCGCCAGTGACAGAAAGTGTATTATCGAAAAGCGCGGTACCAACAATATGTAAATTATTATTCATTGTGGCAATACCATCGACATTTAATGGACCTTGCAAATTCGTAGTGCCAGCGACATCTAATGTGTTTTTCAATGTGGCTGCGCCACCAAGGACAAGGGCACTGTCCATGGATGCATCCCCGACAAGATGTAATGTATCGGACAGTGTAGTCGCTCCCGTCACTGCGATGGTACTTGCAAGTGTTGTTGCGTCTGTGACAGCAAGAGTGCTGGCAAGTGTTGTTGCTCCTGTGACAGCTAATGTATTTTTCATTGTGGCAGCACCACCGAGTACCAGCGCACTATCCATAGAAGCATCCCCGACAAGGTGTAATGTACTGGAAAGTGTTGTTGCTTGTGATACCGCGAGTGTACTGGATAATGTCGTCGCATCAGTCACTGCGAGTGTGCTAGCAAGTGTAGTAGCGCCCGCAACATCTAATGTGTTTTTCAATGTAGCCGCGCCACCAAGGACAAGGGCACTATCCATAGAAGCATCTCCGACAAGATGTAATGTACTGGACAGTGTAGTCGTACCCGTCACATCTAGGGTATTGGAAAGTGTTGTCGCATCCGTCACCGCGAGTGTACTAGCAAGTGTAGTAGCGCCCGCAACATCCAATGTGTTTTTCAATGTACTCGCGCCACCAAGAACCAGAGCGCTATCCATAGAAGCGTCCCCAACAAGATGTAATGTACTGGATAATGTTGTAGCCTGTGATACCGCGAGTGTACTGGATAATGTCGTCGCATCAGTCACGGCAAGTGTACTGGCAAGTGTAGTTGCACCCGCAACATCCAATATGTTTTTCAATGTACCCGCGCCACCAAGAACCAGAGCACTATCCATAGAAGCATCTCCGACAAGATGTAATGTATTGGACAGTGTAGTCGCACCAGTCACTCCCAGGGTGCTGGACAGTGTTGTCGCCTGTGCCACTGCGAGTGTGCTGGCAAGTGTAGTTGCCCCAGCAACATCCAATGTGTTTTTCATTGTAGCCGCGCCACCAAGAACCAGGGCGCTATCCATGGAAGCATCACCGATAAGATGTAAAACATCCTTTAATGTAGTTTTCCCATCCGTCGTCAATGTGTTTTTTAAATCAACCGCACCATGACCAGTGAGTGTGCTCATCAATGTGGCCGCGCCGCCAAGAACCATGGTGCTATCCATGGAAGCATCACCAACAACATGTAATTTCTTTTGGAATGTACCGAGTTCGGATACAGACAGTGTGTTTTGTAAATTGGCTATGCCAGCAACAGTAAGTGTACTGTTGAGTGCGGTGTGGTCAGTTACATCTAATGTACTATTGAGTAATGTTGCGCCAGTCACCGTTAACTGATCGCTGAGTAATGTTGCACCAACAACATCCAACTCTGCGCCCAGTGTAGTTTTTGCAGTTACTCCCAATGTACTAGCAAGTGTGGTCGCTCCCGCAACAGCTAATGTATTTTTCAAAGTACCCGCGCCACCGAGCACAAGTGCATTGTCCATTGATGCGTCACCAATAACATGTAATTTCTTTTGGAATGTACCGAGTTCGGATACAGTCAACGTGTTTTGTAAATTGGTTGTTCCGATAGTTGTGAGTGAACTGTTCAGTGTGGCTGAACCACCAAGAACAAGGGTACTATCCATGGAAGCGTCCCCGATAAGATGTAGTTTATTTTGGAATGTACCAACACCAGTAACATTCAATGTGTTGTTAAGTGTGGTTGCTCCCGATACAGCCAATGTACTATTAAGTGTGGTTGCTCCGTCAACAGCTAATGTATTTTTCATTGTGCCCGCTCCCCCGAGCACCATGGCACTGTCCATAGAAACATCGCCAATCACATAAAGTTTAGATTGCATAGTCGCATCACCCGCAACACCGAATGTAGTACTAATATTCGCATCACCAATAACATCTAATGAATATGCGGGCGTAGCTGTATTAATACCAACCTTGTCGTGCTTGACTGCGAATCGCGTATTAATGCGGTGTTCGTTAGTAGTTGCATTTCCATTATCGGGATCAGCCCATTCACCTGTTTGGACATTACGAATGTAGAAATTCGCGTCATCGACGTCTTGATGAAAATCAAGTGCGAGTGCATATTTATCGTTTGATTGATCACCGATTTGACGAATTTTAACATAGTCCTTTGTTGTTCCAGAAGTGCCTGCTTTATCCGCCAATACTAAATAATTATATACATCCGAACCAGGGATGTCTGCATTAGAACCATCAAACGCGCCCCTAATTTGAATAGCTCCCGACACATCCAATGATTGTTGGGGAATAAGTGCGCCAATACCAATCGATTTTTCGGCAATTAATGTTCCGTTTTGTGCGATGAAATTGGTATCGTTAACAATGCCACTACCTAATGAAATACCACCAGATACACCCAACACACTTACAGGGTCTTCTGTACGAAGACCCATATTACCACCATCGGCAATTGTCATTACTGTTTCGAGACTATTGTCGGATTTGCCATCAATCACTTTCATAATCTCATTCGCGCCCAATTGGCGCACAATTAATGCAGGACCAGTACCGTCATTGGAAATATCCAACTGTTGAGTCACTTGTACCACAGTATTCGTTTGAACAAATCCGCCCGTAAAATTAACCGAACCGTCCACATACAAACTGCCTTTAACGTGAACCTTTTTATCGGCGGGGGGTTCAAGTACAATATCAGTAGCAATAGAAGATATGATATTTTCATCCATATGGAGATCATCAATGTGTAATTTGGTAGCAGTTATATCGAGAGCAACTGTCAAATTTTGGTTAAAATCGACGTCTCCGGCAGTATATAATGCTTGACTAAACGACACATCTTCCAATACATAGAGATCCTTATTGATCGTGGCGTTCTGTTTAACAAGGAGATTATTATTAAATGTCACATCACCCTTTGCGAGTAATGTACTGTTCATTGTGGCAGCTCCGTCAAGAACCAGAGCACTATCCATAGAAGCATCGCCAACAAGATGTAACACATTCTTTAACGTCGTTTTTAAATCAACATCTAAGGTGGATTGTAAATAAGTCGCGGAAGCAGCAACAGTCAAATTGTCATTTAGTTGAGTTAATCCAGCAACCGTTAACTGATTGTTGAGCACTGTTGCATCAGTTACGGTTAACTGATTGTTGAGCATTGTTGATCCAGTAACATCTAAACCACTCTTTAATGTAGTTTGATCATCCACATCTAATGTACTTTTTAATGCGACAGCGCCATGACCAGTGAGTGTACTATTCAATGTGGCTGCGCCGCCAAGGATTAGGGCACTGTCCATGGAAGCATCACCAACAAGATGTAAATTATTATTTAAAGTAGTTATGCCATCCACATCTAATGTGCTTTTTAAATCGACAGCGCCATGACCAATAAGCGTACTATTCAATGTAGCCGCGCCACCGAGGACTAGGGCACTATCCATAGAAGCATCGCCGACAAGGTGGAACTTCTTTTGAAATGTAGCGAGTTCAGACACAGTCAATGTGTTTTGTAAGTTGGTCGCACCAACCGCAGTTAATGTGCTATTAAGTGTAGTAGCCTTTGTTACAGCTAATGTATCTTTCAGTGTGGCTGTACCATTAAGAACTAGGGCACTGTCCATAGAAGCATCACCAACAAGATGTAAATTATTATTTAAAGTAGTTTGTCCAGCGACCGCTAATGTGCTATTGAGGGCAGATGCACCTGTTACATCTAATGTGCTTTTTAATGTGGCAGTGCCGTCGAGAACAAGGGCACTATCCATGGAAGCATCACCGACAAGATGGAATTTCTTTTGGAATGTAGCGAGTTCGGATACAGTCAATGTATTTTGTAAGTTGGTCGCACCAACCGTAGTTAATGTGCTATTAAGTGTAGTGGCGCTAGTTACATCTAATGTATCTTTCAATGTGGCTGCGCCACCTAGAACTAGGGCACTATCCATAGAAGCATCGCCAACAAGATGTAAATCATTATTTAACGTCGTTTTCAAATCCACATCTAATGTGCTTTTTAATTCAGTTGTTCCATATGTGGTTAATGTGCTGTTAAGCGCGGTTGCTCCGGTGACATCTAATGTATTTTTCAGTGTGGCCGTGCCATTAAGGACTAGGGCACTGTCCATGGAAGCATCACCGACAAGATGGAATTTCTTTTGGAATGTGGCGAGTTCGGATACAGTCAATGTGTCTTGTAAATTAGTCGCACCCACGGTGATTAACGTACCATCTAATTTTGTGCTTCCTCCAACATCGAGAGCGCTAGCGAGTGATGCATCGCCGACAATTCGCGCAGTCGAATTCAGTATAGTCGCGTCCGTGACATCAAGAGTTGAACTCAGAGTAGTAACACCCGTAACATTGAGTGTCGATTTCAATACAGTCGCGCCTTCTGTCGTTAATGTATTATTTAATGCAGTTGCGCCGTTTACATATAATTGGCGATTAAATGATACATCGCCATTCACATATAATTGGGAATTGAGAGACGCGTCTCCCCCAATGTTAACACGGCTGCTTAATGTGGTGATTCCTGTGGCATTAAGTGTGTCTTGTAATGTGGTTGCGCCACTTACGGTTAACGTATCTTTTAACGCAGCCGTTCCGTTCACCGTCATGGCGCTATCGAACGACACATCATTTACTACATGTAAAGTATTGCTTAATTTAGTCGCACCCGTTACATCTAATGTATCATTTAATGCAGTCGTGCCACTTGTAATTAAATTATTATTTAGCTGGGTAACCCCCGCAACAGTTAATGTGTCGTTTAATGTGGACGAACCTCCGACATACAATTTACTGTTTAAACTGGTATCACTAGCAACAAGTAATAAAGAGCCCATTGACACGTCGCCGTAAATATCGACAGAACCTCGTGCAGTAATCGCGCCGTCAATCGTGGCAGTACCATCCAATTTCATGTTCGCACTCAAATCGACATTACCAAGTACATTTAAACGATTGTTGATTTGGGTAGCGCCTGCGATATTCATCGTATCATTTAATGTGACCGCACCAGCAACATATAATGTATTATTTAAATTGGCATCACCACCAACAACTAGATGTTGATTGATCGAAACATCGCCCACAAACTGTGATAATGAAGGATCTGATTCGGTATCTAAATGTTTTGTTCTGCGTTTTAAATCATCTAAACGGGTTTGCACATTTTCATTTATATCTTTAATAAATCGTAATTTGACATTACTCACATCAGTATACGTTCCGTCGTGGCGAACGCGCAATTCAGTTGATTTAATACTAAATTGGGGATTTACTTCATCCACATTATCGTATAAATTTAATGAATTATCATTTCTAATAAATACGCCTCCACCGCTAATATCTAAAAAGCCAGAAACATATGAGCGTCTCAATTTATTTGCGTTATTCGACAAATCAAACCATTTACTCATCCTATATAATATATATTATAAATTATAAATATATTATATTATTTATACCGTCAAACATTTGTATTTATAATTGTTCGAACGTTTTTTGTCATGAGAATGCATACTCCAAACAAAATTTTTCGGGGGTTTTAAAAAAGGTGACGTGTTCCATCACATATAAGTCGCTATTCGTTAACCCGTGCATGTGTCCGCATCACATACGTTCCAAGTGAGTTTCCAAATGCAACTCGTATATCAAGTGAGAGTAATATTGGGTAGATGGTAACCCACATCAGTATTTGCTATATATTATGATGATTACTCACAGAAACCAATATAAAATACTTTGGGACCGTATTCGCGGTATTTATCCAATAGTAGTTTATTATTGCCATAATCGTTATCCTTACATAGATAAATTTTATATCCAGGTATCAATTTGAGACACATATAATTCGATTCTATATAATTTACAGACTATCTATCAATAGCCCATCTTTCTTGTAATTTTATTTAAACCCTTGAAGATATAAAATGGGACTGACATAATTTACCATAAATATTCATGACTTAATATTTTAGCATTATATAATCCTTTACTTTTTCTTTTTTCTTGCTTAATAGCTGTTTTACGATTTTTTGTTCCCGAATGTCTAGAATAATAGTTTTGCATACGTTTTCTTGTACCATGATTTTTATTTTTATATAATTTTAACGGTGTGCGATCTTTATATTGTTGATATCTTTTATCTCCAAAATGTATTTTTCTTATTTTTTTTGTTTTTTTATTTTTAACATGTGCGGTATATTTTTTTGGGAAAGGTCCTTTAAAAAAATTAATTATTTTTTCATTCATTATATATATAAATATTTAATAATATTGAATTGTCCCATTTTAAATCTTCAAATGTGTAAAACTACAATAAATAATATTAATATTATTATTATTATTATTCGATAATAATCCAAACTTACATATTCAGTAGTGATTTAATCGCCTCAATATCAGTAGTCATGGATTCTATTTTTTCAGCTTTTTCAGCCTGATCTATTTTGAGTGCATCATTTTCTGATTTCAATGTTTTAACAGATTCGATCAAATATCCGATCAATGTATTGTAATTCGCGGTCCATTTATCGTCACATGACTGATCAATCGCCTCAGGAATAATTTCAGCAACCTCTTGTGCTAAAATTCCCGCATGTAATTTATTTTTATCATCATTTTTAAAAGTATAATTTACACCACGAATGGAGCAAATCTTGTTAAGTGAATCATGTAGATCACAAATATTTTCTTTATACCGCATATCTGATGTCGCATTAAAAATGGTCGAACTCGTAGTACCACCAACATACAGATGATTATTGATACTGGCATCGCCAATAACTTGTAATTCGGCAGCAGTTGAGTCATTTGCTACCGATCCACCAATCGCCACTTGTCCAAATCGACTGAATTCCATGACTTTGACGATATTTCCGCTATTAACATTACCAGTGTGTGCATAAAAGGACAAATATCCTGATTCGGCCAGAATTTTGTAATCGGCATAATTGTCTCCGCCAAATGTACTTGATTTTCTTACAAACTGCAATTCGGCTGCTCCGCCGGCTGTATTATGAATGCGCATATTGTCACGAACATCCAGATTTGTTTGGGGGGTTGTGATACCAATACCAACCCTTCCGCCATTCGTATCGCCACCGGTAATAATCATTGCCAGAGTAGAATCATCATAAAACTTAGCGATATCTGCATCACCGTATTGTCTGGCAATTAATGCAGGACCTGTTCCAGTATTAGAAATATCTAATTGTTCTGTAATTTGAACATTTGTATCCGTTCGAATGAAATCGCCGGTGAAATTAATAGATCCATCGACAGTCAAACTGCCTTCAATGGTGACCGTACCAATACCGTTTTTTGGTCGCAAAAGAATATTGTTAGTCGTCGTCGAAATCGCTCCGCTACCATCCATCGTCATATCATTAATCGTAGCACTGCCTGCGGTAATATTCGTCGCCATGATATTAGCATTTACGCTTAGGTCATAATTTGCGGTTATTTTTGACGTACCGATATACATCATAGTATTTCCGCCAGTAATGAGTGAGATTCTGTCGTTTCCCAATTCATCGCCATCACTAAATAATACGGCTGCTGGTCCAGTTCCAGTTTCGCCATAGTTAATAATTCCGTTTGTAAAAATAGGGGAATTGACGTGTAATAGTGGATTAGTGGTATAATCAGAATCGGGTGTACCATCAGTTCCAATGCCAACCTTACCGTCTTCTTTAATTGTCATATCATTAATCGTAGCACTGCCCGCGGTCAATGCACTTGTGCCGATATCAATATTTCCAAAACCAGATGTAATATAACCACTGCCGAGTTGTCCGACAGCTGCAAGATTAGCCATGGTCGTAACATTCGGCTGGGAAGTCGTTAATAATGTTCCTGTGATATTCGCTGCCGTTAAATCACCCGTAATGTTTGCATTGCCATCAATATACACACTGCTGTTGAAACTACTGTCGCCAGTAACACGCATAGTATCGAAACTGGGTTTTACTGTAACCGTTGAAACTGAATTAGATTTTGCTACCGTAAAATCGTCGGTGTCAAATTCTATCTTGTTTATACCAGTGCCGCTATTTACTTGTATAGTGGTGCCACCGCCCGATATCGCGGCAGCGGGAATACTTCCATCCGCGAAATTTGCCGTTAATATGCCACCGACATATAACCCGTTATTGAAACTACTGTCGTTTGTCGCGATAATTGCGGAAGTAGTGGTAGTTCCGCCCACATACAGATGATTATTGATACTGGCATCGCCAATAACTTGTAATTTGGCAGAAGTTGCGTCATTTGTTACCGCTCCGCCAATCGCAACTTGTCCAATATGACTGAATTCCATATTTTTGATGGCATTGCCGCTAGACACCGTAGAATTGTATGCATAAAATGTAAATTTGCCTGATTTCGACTGAATTTTGTAATCAGTCTTATCATCATGGCCCAAATCTTTATGTAGTCTCACAAACTCTAATTCTGCTGCTCCGCCGCCTGTATTATGAATGCGCATAGTACCACTCACGTCCAAATTTGTTTGGGGCTCGGTGATACCAATACCAACCCTTCCGCCATTTCCAGTACCGCCCTTAATAACCATTGCAAGGTTAGTATCATCATAAAACTTAGCGACATCTTCGTTACCATATTGTCTGGCAATTAACGCAGGACCTGTTCCAATATTAGAAATATCAACTTGTTCGGTAATTTGAACAATCGTGTCAGTTTTAATAAAATCGCCAATAAAATTAATAGATCCGTCAACTTTCAAATTGCCTTTAATGTTGACCATACCGACCGACGCATTATCACCCTTGGGCTGTAATATAATATCATTCGTTGTAGTTGTAATAATACCCAAATTATTAATGCTTATATCGCCAACTTGCACGTCCTCGGCAATCACGGCACTATGTCCAGTGAATGTGTTTGTCCCGATATTAATATCTCCAAACCCATCGGTAATGTAACCGCCATTAAGTGTACCAACAGAAGTAATGTTAGTTTGAGCGGCTGTTACAATTGTTCCTGTAATATTGGTTACTGACAAATCGCCCCCAATATACAGATTGTTATTGAAACTACTGTCGTTTGCTGCGACTAGCGCAGAAGTAGTGGTAGTCCCAATAACGTCCAGTTCTGATGCGGGAACAAATGTTCCGATACCGACACGACCCAGATGACTAATGGTCAATGCATTTTCATGAAGGGTTGCACCGTTGCGCACAGAAAACCCCAACCCCGTTTTGATACGAGCCTTCATGCCATATTGTCCAGAAGACCCCGTGTTATAATTAATCATATTTATAGATGTTTGGGTAAATGGTTGATTAGATAAATCGGTTAATCCGAGGTGATCATTCGAATGGGATAAATTTTGAAATTCCATAACAGGCCAGGATGACCCAGCAATAGCATTGGGTTGAGGAGTCGCCGTAATATTAAATTTCCTATTCGTTAATATTTTGATTGCGCTATTATGTGAACCCGACGCAGTCTCGGGCGAGTATATATGTAATGCAGTGGACGGGTCAGTTATACCAACACCCATGCGACCAGATACGGTCATTGCGCCACCAATGTGCAAATCAGAATTGAAACTACTATCGTTCGTAACTGTCAACGACCCGAGAGTCCCAACAGAAGTAATGTTGGTTTGATCAGATGTTACTAATGTACCTTGAATATTAGTCGCAGACAAATCTCCTCCAATATACAGATCGCTATTGAAACTACTGTCGTTTGTAACGGTCAACTTGTCGAGAGTACCAACAGAAGTAATGTTGGTTTGTACAGGTGTTACTAATGTACCTTGGATATTGGTCGCTGACAAATCGCCTCCAACATAAAGATCGGCATTAAAACTACTATCATTTGTAACGGTCAACGATCCGAGTGTACCCACAGAAGTAATGTTGGTTTGAGCGGCTGTTACAATTGTTCCTGTAATATTGGTTACTGACAAATCGCCACCAATATAAAGATTGCTGTTGAAACTACTATCATTAGTAACTGTCAACGAACCGAGTGTACCGACAGAAGTAATATTGGATTGATCGGGTGTTACAATTATACCTTGGATATTGGTCGCTGATAAATTGCCACCAATATACAGATTGTTATTGAAACTACTATCATTTGTAACGGTCAATGATCCGAGTGTCCCAACAGTTGTAATGTTTGATTGGTCTGGGGTCACTAATGTACCTTGGATATTGGTCGCAGACAAATCTCCCCCAATATAAAGATTGTTATTGAAACTACTGTCGTTCGTAACTGTCAACGACCCGAGAGTCCCAACAGAAGTAATATTGGATTGATCAGATGTTACAATTATACCTTGGATATTGGTCGCTGTTAAATCGCCACCAATGTACAAATCGCTATTGAAACTACTGTCACTTGTCGCAATTAATGAAGTAGTAGTCGTAGTTCCACTAACATCCAATTCTGTCGCGGGGTCAGTCGTGCCAAACCCGACTTTGCCTTCCACAATTAAATTGTTGGTATTTAAATCTTGACCTGTATACGTTTGTCCGATACTTAGACCACCGATAATTTGCTGTTTATATACTGAATTTTTATACCACGATGAACCATCGTCCAAACACACCGAAAACTGTTTAAATGCAAAATAATCCTGAGCACCGCCAGAATCTATTTTCATACGTATTTTAATATTGCCTGCGTCGTGTTTAATGTATGGGGTAATATCGCATATAATCGGGGTAAAAATAGTAGACGCTATATTCTGTTCTTGATAAACAGTATCAACTACAATAGTATAGTTACCAGATCCATCGGCTTTTAATATTTGTATTTGTGCAAATTCAGTAGAATCGTCCAGACTCCAACTCTTACACATCATTTTTACCAACACACGGGTTGATTTAAATCCCGCGCCAGTTTGAAATGCTCCATCCGTATAAAAAGCATATGTGCTCAAATCAAAAACATGGGAGTCTACATATGCTGTTTTTGTTATTCGAACAAACTCTGAACTTGAAAACGAGACAGTTCCCGACCCCCCGCTTGTCCAATCTGTGGGTAATGATGAGCCATTTAACAAATTGTAATAAATTTTGTTCGATGCAATATAACCAGCGTCGTTGAATGTAATTCCTGAGACGGTCATATCTCCGCCAACATATAAATCATTATTGAAACTACTATCGCCAGTGACTTCCAGTTGTGTGAGTGTTCCGACGGTTGTAATATTGGATTGGGTGACGGTTTGGATTATACCCGTAAGGGTTGAACCAGTTATATCCCCAGCATCAATTGTACTTGACCCGACGTTAATATCTCCAAATCCAGATGTAATCGAACCACTATCAAGAGCGCCAACCGTGACTAGATTGCTCATTGTCGTGACATTGGGTTGAGTAATAGTTGTTAATGTTCCTTGGATATTCGTCGCTGACAAATCGCCTCCAACATAAAGATCGGCATTAAAACTGCTATCGGATTGTATTGATAATGTGTCTGCACTTAAATCTGTTGTAAATATTTTAGCGGTTGCATGTAATGTTCCTACAAGATCGAGTTCATGTACGGGTGTAGCTGTTCCAATACCGACTCTTCCGCCATTCGTATCGCCGCCGGTTATAATCATTGCCAGATCAGAATCGTCGTAAAACTCAGCGACATCTGCGTTACCATATTGTCTGGCAATTAATGCAGGACCTGTTCCAACATTAGAAATGTCCAATTGTTCTGTAATTTGAACATTTGTATCCGTTCGAATGAACTCCCCTGTAAAATTAATAGAACCGTCTACAACCAATTCACCTTTAATGGTAACCGTTCCGACAGTTGAATCAGAACCTTGTGGTTGCAATACAATATCACTTATAGTAGTTGTAATCGCCCCCGAATTATTAATAGAAATATCCCCGATATTTGCACCATTACCGGTAAATGTGTTTTCTCCAATGTTAATATCCCCAAACCCAGAAGTAATCGAACCACTATTAAGTTCCCCAGCACCTGTAATATTGGATTGTAAAATAGAAATAGCACCATTCGTAATAGAAATACCGTTTCCGCTACTAATAGCTGTTCGTGTTCTGGTAATAAAGGTGTCACTGATATCATTAACAGTAATATTCAAAACACTAATATCAGAAGTATGTGTCGCTGTGCTAGTTTCCAACACATTAACAGAAGTATCCAAAACACTAATATCAGAAGTATGTGTCGCTGTGCTAGTTTCCAACACATTAACCGAAGTATCCAAAACACTAATATCAGAAGTATGTGTCGCTGTGCTAGTTTCCAACACATTAACCGAAGTATCCAAAACACTAATATCAGAAGTATGTGTCGCTGTGCTAGTTTCCAACACATTAACAGAAGTATCCAAAACACTAATATCAGAAGTATGTGTCGCTGTGCTAGTTTCCAACACATTAACAGAAGTATCCAAAACACTAATATCAGAAGTATGTGTCGCTGTGCTAGTTTCCAACACATTAACCG
>Ga0308005_10000018_pt1 | contig 60588 bp, 87 predicted proteins | sample Neamet67_FD_203142 | JGI IMG/M metagenome (GOLD analysis project Ga0308005, IMG submission 203142) | Marine microbial communities from water near the shore, Antarctic Ocean - #67 | ecosystem: Environmental > Aquatic > Marine > Unclassified | place: Southern Ocean | collected 2014-06-07 | reverse complement strand
CGTATATAACGCCAAATTTTGCCTCTGCCGTTGTCAACTTCGAATATAGTTTCACTTATTCCTATACTGACAATCGTAGCCATTTCGCCGTCCAAGAACACAACATCACCTGGTTCAAATCCAGGCTTTAATTTCCACCTAATGCTTGCAACTAAATCAGTTACTAGTTCCTTTGCCCACATTGCAACTATTCCAGATACTAGCAATGTTAACAGCGGCATTATGTAAATTGATAAGTTTTGTTCTATTAAATCATTCATGTATGTATCCCTTAAAGTATCACACATGTATTTATATAAATATATATAGTTAACTGGAGTAAGTAATGAAGATAGCATTTTGTATATCAGGTGAAACGGACAACTACAATGTCAAGCTTGGACCTGAGTCAATGATAACATATTTAAGGCAGCAAGGACATCAGGTTAATATATACGGGCACACTTGGAAGCATTGCGACGTACCAACCGAAACGGATATTATTAAGTTCACTGAGTTAATAATAGAAGACCAAGAAGAAATAATTAATTCGTGGGTAGCAAAGGACCCTGATAGAAATGGATGGTCAACAAATGACGACAATAAACCGCACGATGAATTTTTTAAAGAAATGCTCAAAACAACCCATCACAAAATAGGTCAACACGTAGGTGGATGGACTAACCTCCAGCAAGCACCAGCTGGGTATGACTTGTATGTTAGATGGCGATGGGACCTAGTAGTAAGCAACTGGTGGATAGACAAACCAGACATGATGAACGAATTGATCAATAAACAATTGTTGTTTCTCAATACCAGAGCCGACCGAGGCATATGCATGGGAATGGTTCCAAATAATGGATTTATTCGCAAGGGTGTAATAGCATTAGAAGATACAAACTTTTATTTAAATAGCATTGCTCATTCAGAACTATGTAAAGTAAATATTTTCCATGCAATTGAACATATATGGAAAGATGTTAGCGAAAATCCTATTGCATATCACACACTGTGGTCTCTACTATTGTTGCATTATTCAACAGACTACATGAGTACTGAGTTACCCAACTTTGCACACTTTACGCGAGAGTTTCACGTAAGATCTAACAAGAACAGAGAAGATTAAAATGAGTTATACCGACAATTGCAAAACATATAGACAAGATATTATCGACCGGTTCGAACCCGCATACGTCATTGAGAATTTTTTTAACGAAAAAGAAATAGAAAAACTTATAAAGTATCAATTTAAAAACGCCAAGCGTGTAAAAGCCAGACCAAGCAGTGGAAACATACAAAGTGTAATAAGTGTACAGCGTATGATGAAAAACCTAAAATGGCTAGATGATAAATTCAAAGCAGTGTTTGGGGAATATAATTGGATACAAACAGGAAATTATTACATTACTATTCGACACCACGATGCACATGTTGATTTGATATCAGATGAAGAAGCAGAAAATCCTGTGTTTGACCAAAATATTCCATTTAAAAGTGTTGTGTTTCCATTGTACTTGTCACCCATAGATGCAGAGTGTTATACTGCATTTATGCACCAACGTAGAATCGGCCACGCTGCAACGTTTGATAGAGGCTCTGTGTCAAAGCAAGAATACAGTAGTTATAAACTGTTTAGAGAATACAATGGATTTATTGACATTAACGGAAACGCAATGCCCAGCGAAAATGATAGTGCAGATTGGTCTGCAGAAAGGTACCCAACTATTACCAAGGAAAACTTTAGTGGATTTTCAGAAGAAATAGTATTTAAGCAACGAGTAGGTGATATAATGGTGTTTGATGCGTGTCAAGTACATGCTAGTTGTCAACTAGACGGAACAAGCGACCGTTGGCTAAAGAATGGAATGAACATACAATTTTACAAGACAGTAGAACCTACTATAGTAGAACCTACTCAATAAACCACGAGAGATAATTATTATGAATACATTAGAAACTATTAAAGAACAAATTGAAGGCAATACCATTTTATTGTACATGAAAGGCACTCCTACTTTTCCGCAATGCGGCTTCTCAGCACTAACAGTGCAGAACTTATCAAAGTGTAATGAAAAGTTTGCGTTTGTGAATATATTAGAAAGTCCAGATATTCGTGCGGAACTACCCAAGTATGCAGAATGGCCAACATTTCCACAATTGTGGATTAATGGTGAATTAGTAGGCGGTTGTGACATTGTAAGCGACTTAGCCGAAACAGGTGAGTTAGCAGAACTAGTTCAAGACGCAGTATTATTGCAAAAAGGATAAATAAAAGTAACAAAAAGACTTGACAATACAGTAAAGATACTGTATTATAGTTATATAAACAAGTAGAGAGAATTACATGATGTCACATAAGATACAACAATCATTCTATTGGTGCCCACCAAAAGGTAGGGGTATGTTTTGACATAGTTTTTTTATAAAATTATTTTAAACAAGCCCTTAGCATTATTAGTGTTAGGGGCTTTTTTTATGAAGTTTATAGGGGTGTAGTGTTAATGGTAACACGTTGGATTCCAAATCCAAAATTAGCGGTTCGAATCCGTTCACCTTTGCCAATTTAAGCAGAGTATGTTCCACGGTGGGACAGCGGATTGTAAATCCGTCGCGCAAGCTAGTAGGTTCGATTCCTACACTCTGCACCATTTTAATGTACTGGAACAACATTCCATTGCAAAGACGTACAAAATAGTTTGTTTTACGCGCGAATTAGCATAGAAAGATAAATAAACTTATAAGAAATTTGAAAATAAGTGTTGACATGCTGCAAAAAGTCTGTTATACTTATAGCATAAACAGTTAAAGATAACTGTGAAACTAACGGAAGAACGTAATGTTAGATATGATTTGTATTCCACATACTAAACAACCTTTTCAGTGCCGACATGATATGCGCATTGAACCGGGATATGCGAGTTTCTTAGACGAGGATGAATATTTGTATTAAATATTTAATCACACAAAATTCTAAGAAACCCGCCAAGCATAAGCAAAGCGGGTTTTTTTATGTCAGTGTAAAAGTAGAAGCGAAACGAGGTCGCTGAGATTACACTTTAAATAATATCTCAAAACGGGCGTGTTATAGGATTGAAAGTTCTAACGAGAACGAGTAAAAATGTGACAGTATAAATTATACTAAAGAGCATTCGTGTAGTGTTTTTTAGTATAATAGTTTTATACTCGGTTAGCTCAAAGGTAGAGCATTCGGTTGATAACCGAAAGAAGAAGGATCGTTACCTTCACTGAGTACCATATTTTACTATGCAGAGGTGCCGTCTAGTTCCGGAACAGACGTTAAACGAGGTTCAACTCCTCGGGTACATTAAGAGAGGCTTGGTGTATCGCGTTACAGGCAACGCAAGGGTTCGACTCCCATTAGTAAACCGCTTTATGGTGTATGTAGTATAATTGGCAATACCCAAGGTTGTGAACCTTGACAATGCGGGATCGAAGCCCGTCATGCACCCCAATTTTGATAGTATCAGGAAATGTGTAAGGGTTGCTCCCCTGAGTTAAGTACTGATACTATCATACTGTTTTCGCGGGTACCTCTACGGGTTATTGCGCCGGGTTTCCAACCCGTGCTGTGAGGGTTCGATTCCCTCTATCCGCTCCAATTTTTACAGAGCGTTAGCATAGTGGCTTAATGCAGCACCTTCATACGGTGAAGATCGTTGGTTCCAATCCAACACGCTCTACCATTTTTGTCTTATAGCTCAACGAGGATCGATACGACGGTATCGGGGTAGAGCAACAGATCGCAACTGTAGATGTAGATATGAAATTCTACTAAGACAAATTAGTTTTACTCTTGCCAGTGGACCTGGCGATTGGGCTACGAACCTGATCTGCGGTTGTTCGATTCAACCCAAGAGTACCATTTTAACGCGGGCTATTCCCTGGTGGGTATTGTTCGAACGAGAAGCGGTTCAATTCCGTACGCCCGCGAGCTAGTTAATGACCCATTCGTCTAGTCGGTTAGGACACCAGGTTTTCATCCTGACAACAGCGGTTCGAATCCGCTATGGGTTACCACGTATCATAAGCTAATCTAGTGAAAGCGTATGTTTGAAGAACATAAGAGCGAGGCGCGAAACCTCGATGATACACCATTTTCAAAATAGTTCCTTAGCTCAACTGGTAGAGCATTTGTTTTACATACAAAAGGTCATCCGTTCGACTCGGATAGGAACTACCAATTTACGGGGCGGTAGCTAACCGGCATCAGCACCAGACTTTTAATCTGGCAGAAGTGGGTTCGATTCCCATCCGCCCCACCATATTTAGGGATGTAGCATAATGGTAGTGCATTTGACTTTGACTCAGATTGCGATGGTTCGATTCCATCTATCCCTTCCAAGTTTTATCTCGATGTAGCTCAGTCTGGGAGAGCATTCCGTTTGGGGCGGAAGGGTCGTAGGTTCAATTCCTACCATCGAGACCAATAATTGCTGATGTAGCTCAATCGGGAGAGCAGCGGATTGTCAATTCGCAGGTAGTGGGATCGAAACCCATCATTAGCGCCATAATTTGTTAGCGTGGCTGAATGGCCTTAGGCAACGGATTGCAAATCCGTATTATGCAGGTTCAAATCCTGTCGTTAACTCCACTAATTACCATATGTTGCAATAATGCAACATAAAACTATTATTTAGAAGGTTATACTTGTATTTAATGGTTTGCGGTGATAAATAGATGTGTAAAATAAGACAAGGGTCTATTTACACTTTCATAACATATATAAGGATTACAAAATGAAAAATATTTTTGCAGCTACTATTGTAGCAACACTTTTTGCAGGCACAGCCTTTGCAGAAGGAACAGTAACAGCAGTAGCACCTGATTCGATTGTTACCGGGTCAGTAGAAGTTGAACTTACAGAAAATAACACAACTAATAAATCAGTTATAGCTACTACGCTAGGACTTGGATTTGCTTCACAGTTGGGCAACACATTTGGCAGCTTTAATTTAAAAGCTAAAGATGGCACAACAATTGCTGTTGACAAATGGAAGATTGGAACGGAAGTAGCAGGCGCTGTTGTGTCATTTGGTGATCAAGATGGCATCTTCTTAGAAGATGTATCAGGCAAAGGGCATGGATCTGTAATTGATCCAGTAACAAAAGAATCACTACAGCTATCAGCATATGGTGCATCAGTTGCAGTTGGATTTGATGATATCCGAAACGACGTAAGTGACTTAGACAATGTACAGGTAGCATACACGCTAGGTACTGTAGCAGGTTCACTAGCAGGCGCATTAGATTATAATACAGATACTAAAGAATCTGTGTTTGGCGCACGTATTGATTCAGCAGAAATTGCAGGCATTGCAGTAGGCGGCATTGTAACATACGGTACATTACTACAAACATATGCGTTTGAAGTAGACAGCACATTATTCGGTGCAACTGTATACTTAAACGGTGATGAAAATGACTTCACTGAAAATGTTGGGTTTGGTTATTCAACTATCTTTAACGGCGTAACAGTTGGCTCAGATGTTAACTATAACTTCGATACAGCACAGCTAACACCAACTGTGTCAGCTAAATTCTCATTCTAAGTTAGTACAACTTATTAAGAATAAAAGGAGCTTGTTAGCTCCTTTTTTATTGACATATACACAATATCATGTATAATACAATTAGTTATTTAATTATGGAGATTTTAAATGCAAACACCAACTTACATGGATTATTCATCCACAACACCCGTAGACCATCGTGTCGCTCAGAAAATGGCAGAGTGCCTAACCCATGAGGGCACATTTGGAAACCCTGCATCACGTTCACATTATTATGGATGGCAGGCAGAAGCCGCAGTAGACAATGCACGTAATCAAGTTGCAGAGTTAGTAGGTGCGGATCCTAGAGAAATTGTATGGACATCAGGTGCTACTGAATCAAACAACTTAGCAATCAAAGGCATCGCTCACTTCTATGAAAAGCGTGGCAAACATATCATTACATTAAAGACAGAACATAAGGCAGTGTTAGATACTTGTCGTCAACTTGAACGAGAAGGATTTGAAGTTACTTATATGAATCCATTACCAAGTGGACTGCTAGACATTGAAGAGTTCAAGTCTATTTTAAGAGAAGATACTATTCTAGCCTCATTCATGCACGTGAATAATGAGATTGGTGTCATTCAAGACTTACATACAATTGGTGATATTTGTAGAGCAAACAAAACATTCTTTCACGTTGATGCCGCTCAATCAGTTGGTAAAATTCCAATTAACTTAACAGAACTTCCAGTTGACTTAATGAGTTTTTCAGCACATAAGATTTATGGTCCAAAAGGTATGGGCGCACTATATGTATCACGTAAGCCTCGAGTTAGACTTGAAGCACAAATGCATGGCGGCGGACACGAACGTGGAATGCGTTCAGGTACATTAGCTACACATCAAATTGTTGGAATAGGTGAAGCATTTGCTATTGCACAAGAAATGATGGCAGAAGAAGAAGTTAGAACACGTGGACTTAGAGATAGGTTATATGCTGGTTTCTCTGACATGGAAGAAGTAAAAGTAAACGGCGACATGGAACAACGTATTGGCAATAACTTAAATATTAGTTTTAACCATGTAGAAGGTGAATCTTTAATGATGGCAATAAACGGTATTGCAGTATCATCAGGATCAGCATGCACATCAGCAAGTTTAGAACCTTCTTACGTTCTTAGAGCAATAGGATTACCAGATGAATTATCAGCTAGTTCAATACGTTTCAGTGTTGGACGTTATACAACAGAAGATGATGTTGATAATGCAATCAAGCTAGTGCGTGAAAAAGTAGAAAAATTAAGAGAATTATCGCCACTATGGGATATGTACAAAGACGGTATTGATTTGAATACTGTAGTTTGGGCTGCTCATTGACGATAAATACATTATAACAGAGGCATATAGAACTAATGATAACAATAACCGAAGCAGGAGCTAACAGAGTAAATCAATTTTTAGAAAGTAGAAAATCTGGAATAGGTATACGGGTTAAAATCCGAACAACAGGATGTTCAGGTTACGCTTATAATTTAGAATTTGTCGACGAAGCAAATGACGATGATAACATATTCGAATCAAACGGCGTGCAGATTGTCGTTGATAATAAATCACTAGTGATGATTGATGGCACAGAATTGGATTACAAGATGGAAGGTCTCAACGCAGGCTTCGCTTTTAAAAATCCATACGAAGACGCAACATGTGGTTGCGGAGAGTCATTTACTCTCAAAAAATAGATTAAACTTAATTAAATAGTGTTAGGTAAATAGTAACTTAAATAGGAATAAAAATTATGGCATATTCAGAACAGGTACTTGATCATTACGAAAATCCCCGCAACGTGGGCACATTTGATCCAAATGAGAATAACGTAGGAACAGGAATGGTTGGCGCTCCGGCGTGTGGCGATGTAATGAAACTACAGATAAAAGTAGACAAAGATGGCATCATCGAAGACGCATGTTTTAAAACATACGGATGCGGTAGTGCCATTGCTAGTAGTAGTTTAGTAACTACTATGATTAAAGGCATGTCGTTAGACGAAGCAGGCGAAATTCAAAATATGGATTTAGCACACGAACTTGCATTGCCACCAGTTAAAATACATTGTAGCGTATTAGCAGAAGATGCAATCAAAGCTGCAATTGCAAACTACCAAGGCAAAGCACCTGCACTAACACCAGAACAATTAGCAATAAATGCAGTACCAGTTAACATAGGTTAACACTTAGCTGTATAAATATAAATGTAACACTGACGAGTCGTCAGTGTTTACTACAGCGAGCAAATTTTGCATGATTTATTCTAATACTCCACGAATACTACAGTTAGAACTTAGTAGCATGTGCAATGCACTGTGCCTAGGTTGCCAACGAGTAGATCCTACTACTTTTAACACAGTGCATCCTAGTATCCCAAAAAAGCAAATAATAGAAATAGATATATTACGTAAGCTAATTACAAGCAATGCGATGTCAAGCGTTGACTCGATTGAATTTTGTGGAACAATAGATGAACCACTTATGCACCCTCAATTTTTAGACATATTGGATTTAATGTATGCACACAATCCATTGTATAAAATTGTAATACATACTAACGCAAGTTTGCGCACATTAAAATTTTGGAAAACGTTAGCAATTTCATTGCAACGGTTTGATAGTCACAAGGTACTATTTGGCATTGATGGACTAACTGACACACATTCCATATACAGACAACAAACTAATTTTGAACTTATAATTAGAAATGCATCATCGTTTATACAAGCAGGTGGCAACGCGCAATGGCAATATATTATTTTTCCATGGAATAAGCACCAAGTGGAAGAAGCAAAGGCATTAAGTAAAACAATTGGATTTAAGCAATTTAAAACCCGCAATGATCGTAGTGGAGTCAGCGAAGAAGGACTGTCGTTTATTCGCAGTGTACAAGAAAACCCAGTACAAGCAAAAGCAGGCAGTTCTGCAAAGACATTCAATGGGTACGAAATTGAATGTATGAACAAAGAAGAAGACATGTTTCACGTATCACATGACAGCAGACTATGGCCATGTTGTTTTTTTGGTAATGTACAGTATATGAACGAAACTATATTTAACGAATTCAAAAAACGCATATATGGCATATATGGTGAAGATTTCAATCTATTAACAAAGTACACAGTTGAAGAGATACTAGCGACTGATTTATACACAAATGATCTTGTACAAGGTTGGAGCAACGACGTTGGCTGCGGAAAAACCAACAAAGTAAATAGATGTGCAATGTCATGTAGTGTGAAAGCGTTAAAAGCAAGACCAATTGCAACAGCACACGTAGTAACAAAGAATTTTTAAATAAGTAAATTTAGTACGTACTAAATACACGTATAATAATGTCAGTGCAGGTTTGCAGACTCTACCGATATCAAGGCGTCATATCAATTGAGTAAGTAGGGTTCGACTCCCTAACTGATACCATTTTTGGTCCCTTCGTCTATTGGTTAGGACATCTGGTTTTCATCCAGGCAAGAGGAGTTCGATTCTCCTAGGGACTACCATTACATGGAGACGTAGCTCAGTTGGTTAGAGTGCCTGCCTGTCACGCAGGATGTCGCGAGTTCGAGTCTCGTCGTTTCCGCCATTTTAAAAGGAATTGCATATATGAATAAATTTGACACAATACACGTAGAAATAACTAACAGATGCAACGCCGCCTGTCCAGGTTGCACAAGACAAGATACCGATACTGGCGAAACGATTGATTTTTTTAAAAACGCTCCAGAAGTTAACTGGTCTCTACAAGATTTTAAAGACATATTACCACCAGAAATCTTAAAAGACACTTGGGTGTTTTTTGGAATTACAATTGACGAACCATTAATGAATCCAAACTTTCTATCTATTGCACAATACGTAATAGAAAGTGGTGGCAAAATAGAGCTAGACACTAACACCGGCGCCGGCACTGAACATACATGGAGCGAATTTGGCAAGTTAGTACGTGATAATCCCGAAAGAATGTATATTAAGTTCTCAGTAGATGGTCATGAAGATACAAATCACATATACCGCGTTAATGTTAAATGGAATACAGTTGTACGAAACATGCGAGCATTTGCTAAACACAGTAAAGACGCAACGTGGATGTATTTGGCCTTTGCGCACAACGAACATGATATTCCAAAAGCAGCAGCACTTGCAGAAGAACTAGGTATTAATTTTATAGTACGAGCAAACACTAGAAACATACAGCCATGGGCAGCTACTACATCTGCTAAAAAAGATAAAAAAACAGTTAAAACACCAATTGCTATCACAGTAAATGAAAACAGCAAGTTTACGCACACTGATTTAGCTCAGGTTAAAGACCTAGTTGTACAAGATAGAGACCATGTTTCTGTAGCTGAATTGGATACTATAACATGCCTGCTTCTAGACAAGAAAGAGATTGTAATAGATTGGTCAAAGAGACTATGGCCATGCTGCTGGTGGCAAGATGTAGCTATCTCTGGCGACAAAAAATGGATGCGTCACATACTAGCACAGTACGGCAACGAATGGAACAGAGTAGACTTATCTTCAATTGATGAGGTGTTAGCACATGAGTATTATGCTACAGTACTAAGCGACGAAGCAAGATACGACACTAAAAGTAAGTTCTTCTGCGGAGACAAATGTTTCCGCCATTGTGGCAATAATAATAGAAGACAATATCAACATTTTGACAAAGACGGCAATCAGCTCAAACGTCGTTTGAATAAACCTCTAATGACAACTTGACATATGTTTACATTGTGCTATAATAGTTAAATATATATAGGAATAAGAATGTCTTCATTGGAAAAGTATCATTGGCTACATGGAATAGACGAGTATCTAACTCGCACTAACCATCCACACAGCAAAAAATACAGACGTATACAGTCAGCAATTCAACAGGGGTCGCCCTGGTCAATTCGCAACACCATGGTAGAACTCATTGACTCAAACATTTCTGGCGCGCATCGCAACGAATACGTAAACATTATTCTTGCTCATCATCTAGAAGAACTTAAATTTACAAACGAACAGATTTTACGGTTCATTAATAGTTTCGTTGATGATGGGTTTTTAGTAGATGTACACAAGTGGGTATCAATTGACGACGCATCTGTTGGTAGAGGCGATCTAAGTGATCACTTTAGCAGAGGCCAGATAATGAGCAAACTGTGGATGATGGAAGAATTACGTAACGTAGTAAGTGGAAATAATTTAGGCACTGTTGTATTGTACGGCGGCTGGTATGCTACTGTAGCACATTTCTTTTTTAAGTTTTTTAGTCCACAGAAACTATATAGTATTGACTTAGACCCAACTACAGTTGAGGTAGCCGACTGTTTTAATGTTAGACAGGGAAGTGAAAACGACTGGCAATTTAAAGCCTTTGCTCATGATGTGGGCACTATTGCATACAATCAAGATGGCACGTTTGTTATACCAGCAGACGCCAGTCAAATGGGTATTGCAGAAATAAGTATTAAGCCAACTGTTATTGTTAATACAAGTTGTGAACACATGGATGACGAATGGTTTAACAACTTACCAGATGGGCAGTTTGTCGTACTACAGACAAACGATTATTTTGACAACCCACAACACAGTAATTGTGTCGATGGCATAGAATCAGCACTAGCTAAATATAAATTCAGCGAAGTACATTTTAGCGGTGAACTACAAACGCACCTGTATAAAAGGTTTATGATAATAGGAACAAAGTAATATTATTTTAAAATAATGATTGACAAGTGTATATAAACACTGTATAGTATACTTAACAACACAAACAGGAGATATTGAAAATGATTACAAGCAAACAAATTGTTGATATTATTCGTAAAGAACAAACCAAGGCAACAGCCCCTGCTGCTATTGCTGCATACGAAAACATAATTAATAGAATTGAAGTCATTGAAGATGTCGAGATGCAAAACAGATATAGTACGTTTGGAGCAAGGGTTTCAGACCGCTTAGTAAATGACATTGACAGCATCTTTAAGTAAAGTCTGGCACAGGGTTATTGTAGAAGAACAATACAAAGACACAGCAATAAGTTGGTGTACAGACATGAACATTGCATTTGTATGTGTTCCATTCCAGGATGATATGTTTGACGATTATTTAAATACAGTACAATTTATTTTTAAGGAATGTAGCAATTCTGACTTGACATGTGCAGAGAACTTTGCTACAATATACGGTAAATACAAAGAAGCGAGAACATACAGTAATTAAAGTCTCCTTGGCTCAGTGGATAGAGCAATGCCCTTCTAAGGCATCGGTCGCAGGTTCGAATCCTGCAGGGGACACCAAATTGGAGGGTTGGCCGAGCGGCTTAAGGCAACGGTTTACTAAACCGTCGAACGTTTATCGCGTTCCGTGGGTTCGAATCCCACACCCTCTTCCAATACAATATGAGCAGATATAATGACAGACACGATTAAACAACATATTGACATAGACTTTGCAATAACAAGTTATTGCCAAGCAAGATGCAGGACGTGTCCGAGAACTAATTCTGATACAGGAGAACAGGCAGACTATCTTGTTTTAAAACACCAAGATTATGATGCGTTTGAACGAAACACTACTAACAGTAAGTATTTTGATACAAATCTTATAAACACTATTATATTTTGCGGACAGACTGGCGACCCAATGATGCACCCGCAAATCACCAAGTTTGTGGATCAAGGATTTAAGATCGGAGAACGAGTACTCATTAACACAAACGGAGGCCTACGTTCGCCTAGCTGGTATACAGAAATGGGCGAAAAATATGGATCTAACTTAGTAATTAAGTTTGGCATTGATGGCATTGACCATGAGACTAACTGGAAGTACAGGGAAGGAGTCAATTTCAAGAAGGCGTATGATAACATGACTGCATTTGCAAAAACGCCAGGCGATGCGAGATGGGATTTCTTAATATTCGAATGGAATTACCACCAGATACCAGAAGTGGCAAAACTGGCAAAAGAATTAAATGTTGAAGTTTTGTATAAAATTAACAATCAGTTTCATGGGTTAATAGACCCTGCAAAGTTGCCTATGGTCAAGGAGATGATATGTCAAGCAAATACAATATAGACTGTCATACGTACATAGGCAACAATAGAAACTTTTATGTTACAGCAGATAGTAAAGTTTGGCCATGTGCGCATTATTCAAATGCTGATTTAAATCCTGGATTTGAAGGCAAGAATATAGCATACGGCGAGAGATTAGAACACGATGAGTATATTGTAAAATTAGTTAAAGACAATGCAGATTGGAATAACCTCGATGTAACACCGCTTGATGATATACTCGAACACGACTTTTTTACTGCACACGTAACACATGAGAGTTGGCTAAGTGACAATCCACCGCCAATGTGCATAGCATGTTGCCACTGTGACACGGAGGAATAAATGAGTATAGATGTTTTAACACAAATAGAAAAAGGCAACAAAAAAGCCATTATTGTAAATAGAGACGGCAATTTTGAAATAGAATTTACAACAGAAACTAATAACACCTATATTATTTCATATGTAGGTAAAGATTTGTCGTATATAGAAGATGCCGCATACAACTTTGTGTGTGGAGTGTTTAAAGAAGAAGATGTAGCTAACCACGCTACAAAATAAGATATTGCTCGAGTGGTGGAATTGGTATACACATCAGACTTAAAATCTGACGCCGCAAGGATTGAGGGTTCAAGTCCCTCCTTGAGCACCATAATTAAGGTAAGGAAAGTAAAAGGAGCATGGGATACTGGTGACACACCTGAAACGCACAGAGGATACCGCACCTGCCTTAAATGAAGTAAGATGATTTGATTATTCGAATCTTACTATAACGCACAAATAATATATACTGTAATTGGATGTCGATTGCACTGAAAACAAATATACGAAGTAAGTATATAGGGCATCCCACTTTAGGGACTATAGCTTAATTGGTTAAAGCACCACGCTCATAACGTGTTGATTGAAGGTTCGAGTCCTTCTGGTCCCACCATTTTTACCCTAATAGTTTTTCTAGTGTAAACGGTCCAGCAATGCCATCTGGCGCTAACCCTCTGGATCGTTGCCAAGACTTTAATGAACGTTCCGTTCCTGGTCCAAATATCCCATCAGCATGTAATCCCAACGCTTCTTGCATTATAGCAACTCCATTTCCACGCGATCCTTTTCGTAACACTCCAATGTCTTCAATTTCAAAATCATCATCACCGTCGTCATTGATCTGATCAATTGTGTTACCAAACACCTGCATTGCATGTGCATAACGCTCTTGTCTGTCAGCAAGCCCAATGTTACCACCATTAATCTTTTTAGTCATGCGCGTTACATCATGTGTGTCTGCTATTTTATTTAATTTGTTTGTGTCCCAGAACCAACAAGCACTTTCAACAGCACCTTGTGGAGTAGCAACATATTCTGCAGCTTCTTCCGCTGATATACCCAATGTCCTAGCAAATCGTGTGTAATTACTACGACCAGTTAGTTGTTTTAAGCCGCGCCCACAGAACCTCCATCCATCACCGGGCTCTGTATTGCCTAATGCACCACGCGCAGAACGAAATTCATCCTGGTATACATAGTTTGCAATCTTCTGCGGGTTACGTGCATAACTTGCAGCATTGCGTTTAGGATGCGATCCAAAATAACGACCGAAGACTGCATATAATGCCTTTTCGCTATAGTTTAAATTCTCAGTAAGCGAACGGAAGTTATTTGATTCGTGTGCGCACTGGCTGATAAAATGCGCAGCTCGTTGAGGTGTGTTAATTTCGTATTCTGGCATAATAGTTATTAATGCTCTATGCCAGTCATCTATATTTTTATTACCGGGTATAAGTTCTGCTAATTGGTGCCTAGTTAATACAAAGTCCATTTACTTAGTCTCTCGCTTCAACAGTGTCCATACTCCATAAGCAATTGCTCCATAAGCAAAAAACTTAGCAAGTGGTGCAAAAATAATATAAGCAACACCAACTGCAATTAGAACAGTTCCATCCCATGTTGTGCGTTCGCGTATTAGCCCGTCTATTTGTGATTTAATGTACGTGTATATAAAATTAAAGTCCATTGTATTCTCCTTTGTTGTTATGTTATTTATGAAGATAAATACAACTATAATACTGGTTGACATTAAGTATATATGTGTTATACTAAATCATACGAACTACTAAACTAAGGAATTTAATTATGGGTAAAATAAAAAACAAACTCAGTTCATTTAGGATGTACGTAACTGATCACTACATGCGAGCAAACGATGAACGCTTGGTATATTCAGAACGCAAGTTAAGTTTAAAAGAATACACAGACAGATATAAATGGTGGTTAAAAAATAAATTTAAAAAAGGTGAAGATTAAATGAGTGATATTGAACACGAACATGAGGAAGAAGAGCAAGAAGAAATGGCAACAGAAGACGCCATTAAGGAATTTCTAGCAAACGGTGGTAAAATTACACAGTGTCCCCCAGGACAGCGTACAGAAAATCTAGTAATCAGTCAATGGGGCCGTCCTGGCTCTAAGAAGAAAGCTGAAGCACTTGCGCAAGCACGTAAAGACGAAGAAGATAAGCTAGCAGGCAGACGTTAACGCTTAACAGCAGTAACGCAAAACCTCATAATTGTTTTATATATTATGGGGTTTTTTTGTGAATATGGGTTGACAAGTAAGAGTTCTTACTGTATACTTAGTATATAAAGTTAAGTTAATAAGGAAAGAAAACAAATGATATTAAATGATAAAACTATTTTAACTGATTGCGATGGTGTTCTATTGGATTGGCAACTTGCGTTCCATGAATGGATGATTAGTAAAGGGTACGTACAACAAGCAACAGCGGTTTATGATATTAGTATCATGTACGGTATTACAAAAGTTGAAGGTAAACGGTTAGTGCGTGAATTTAATGAAAGTGCATGGATGGGATTTCTTCCAGCATTACGTGATGCACGTAGCGGTGTTGCTAAGTTAGTAGAAAACGGTTACCAGTTTTTAGTTATTACTAGCTTATCACTTGATGAGAAAGCTAAGATGTTACGTGTTAGTAACTTGAAAAACATATTTGGTAAAAATGTGTTTATAGATGTTATCTGTTTAGATACTGGTGCTGACAAAGACGAAGCACTTGCTCCATATAAAGATTCAGGTCTATTTTGGATTGAAGATAAAACTGAGAACGCGCAATGCGGCGATAAGTTAGGACTGAAGAGTATCATTATTACACACGATCACAATCAAGATTGTAAAGATGTTACTATTAAACGTTGTCAGGATTGGAATGACATTGCAGACTACATTATAACAGAAGGACAAATTTAATTAAAAAACGGGCAAGTTAGGCGAGTTGTAGTAACTCTTTTAATTAAATAATGTCGTCATCGCCGTATATGTCTAATACTGCACTGACGGCTGGGTGTCTTTCAACATCTGAACGAGTGAATTCAACAACGCCTATCATGCTATTAGATTTACGACTAAGTAGTGCAACAAAATCTTTTAGACCGTTATTTTCATAACCACGGTCGTGTTGCATTAAGTCACCTGTTACTATAATTCTTGAATTATCTCCGATGCGTGTTAAAAGCATCTTCATCTGAGACGGTGTTGCGTTTTGCATTTCGTCTGCTATAATCCAAGCATTTTTAAAAGTACGACCACGCATATAAGCTAATGGCGCAATTTCAATTTTATTGTCTGCAATCATATTTTCGATTTCTTGTGGACTCCAGAATTCTTCCATGACATCAAATATTGGGCGTGTCCATGGTGCCATTTTTTCAGTTAGCGTGCCTGGAAGGAATCCGTGTTGTTCGTCAACACTTACTGCTGGTCGGGTAACAACAATTTTATCGCATAGTCCGCGATTCATTGCATCAATTGCAGCTAGTACGCCTAGCATTGTTTTACCTGTACCTGCTGGTCCCATTGCAAAAACAATTGCTTTTTGCTGATCATCAAGCATTTCGAGGTAATCCTCTTGTGCTAAGTTCTTTGGGATAATTTGTACATGCTTTTGTCTACGTCTGTAGGCATTAACGGATATTACATCCTCAGAATGTGACTTACTCTGCTGATGTTCTTGTTTTTTAGTTTTACGAGCTCTCTTCGCCATATTAACTCCTATAAAGGTTAGTATTGTTGTTGTGGCCTAACTTGCCTGCTCATATGTATTTAACCGATTACAAAATACATTAACTGTGTACAGAAGACATAACGAATTGGATAAATAATACTATAAGGAATAATAACTATGGATCAAAATTACATTATAGATACACTTAAAAATAACATCAACCGTGGAAGTGCGTTAGACACTCTCATGGATGTAGAACGTGTGTTAGACAACCAAAACATATATACATATGCGAATTGGCTAGACGGCGAAATCGTAGAAGGACCACACATCGACAAATATTGGGTAACAGTGACACTAATGTATCCGTATAAGAAAATGCCTGATCCAGAAGCAGCAGCTCGTTTAATCAAACACGACTGCAAAGTATACTATGCCAAAGATGAATTAATAACAGCAGCAAAACTAACATCGCCGGAAGACAGCGAACATACAGATGGAGCAGACGGAAGACGCCCTGGTCAACATCGTGCTAAACAAGTTAAAAAACCTGTTTGGTTAGTTACACTTGAGATACCACGTAAATTTATGGATGAACTTGCATCAGCTTCATTGGCAATTTCAAATGATACTGTAGATTCGAGCGCAGTACAATCGGCAGTAGATGACGGAATGGGAGACGATTATGAAACAACACAATCTTAAAGAAAATATTCAACACAATGATTTATCTTCATTAGTTGATACAACGTTTAGCGTTGATCAGTATAAGTCAAAGTTGGGCGAAGATGAAAACGTAATTGTTGTTGCATTCAAAGTCAAAGACGATGATCCTGCACATGAACTAAGTCAATTCTTAGAAACAGGACACGATGTTTTGGACGTTGACGTAAGCACAGGTCCAGATGAAAATGGTAACTATTCAGTGTTTGTGGAAATAAACAGAGACAGCAGTGCGTTTGATAAGATTGATAAAATCATTGCAGATGTAGAACGCGCAGACAATAGTTTTGTAAAGCAACAATTTACAAGTTACGAAGTAAAAACCCCAAGCGACTGGACAGAAGAAAATTTCAACAATGGCATCATTACTGATAGTTACGATTATGTTATTAAGCATAATCCAGAAGCCCAACAAATTAAGGAACGAATTCAGTTCTTAAATAAGTACTAGTTCAATAATATATATGTTAAGTTTAATTTTTGGAAAAGCAAAGTTTTTTATGTTCGCATTAACTATTGTGGCAACACTTGGTGCTGCGGGCCTGTTTTATTATAACGACACCCAAGCAAGACTTGCAACATATGCAGCACAGCAAGCACAATTGGAAACTTCGCTTACAATTCAACGAGAAACCACAGAACAACTGATTGCAAATATTACACTGATGACAAAAACAGTAGAAGACCTTAACACAGAATTTGCTGAAAGTAGAGAACGTGTCAAGGACTTAGAAAATACATTCAACCGAACAAAAAGCGGCAAGCAGCGTGATTTTGGAAATCTAGCTGTCAAACGTCCAGGCTTAGTTGAAAAGATAGTAAATACAGCTACACAAGATGTATTCAGATGCCTGGAGCTATTATCAGGCGCAACCGTACAACAAAAGGACATGGAAAATGCAAAAGTTAACAACTGCTTTGAAACTACCTCTGCTGACACTGCTGAGTAGCGTATTTCTTGTTTCGTGTTCTACTCCAATGAAAGAAATATCAATTACTACAATTGAAGAACCTAGGCCGCAAATAGTGCTGCCAACAGTGGACCAATTCAATGCACGTATGGTAGAATTCATAATAGTGACACCAAACAATATAGAAGAGATTTACAAACGATTAGAAGATGGAGATAAGCAAGTTGCTTTATTTGCACTTACGCCAGATGGATATCAGAACATATCATTGAACATGGCAGATATTATAAAGTTGATAGAACAACAGAAAAGTATCATTGCCGCGTATAAGCATTATTATGAAGAAGAAAATTAATCCGTGGACAGTGCTAGGCATTGAACCAGATTCTCCATTTGCAGACGTTAAGAAAGCATACAAAGAAAAATCACACATACATCACCCTGACAAAGGCGGCAACATTGCAGACTGGTTAAAGCTATCAGATGCATACGAAACTATCAAACAGAGCAACTACGTTCCTATTCTACAATCAAACAGTACACAGATGGTAAGCATCAATCTTAGTATCAGAGAACAGATATTAGGAATGGATGATATAATTGTTGTTGAAAGCGACAGCAAAGAGTTATATATAAATGTAAGTATACCACCAGGCGCAGTAAAAGGCGATAAGTTTAAGGTGGCAAAGGACGATCAAAATTATATAATTAATATTAAAGAAAAAGCACATTTATGCTTTACAAGACAAGGAACTTCGCTTATAATGTACAAGAAGCTATCAATCGTGGATGTATTAAAGCGTACCCCAATTGTAATTGAAAGTCCAACAGAAGAACTAATTGAAATTGATTTACCTGATGAATTACAAACAGGCTCAATTTTAACATTACCAGGTCATGGACTTTACAATAGAAAGACACGCAAACGGGGCAGTTTAAAAATACATTTGCAAATTGACATACCTGTTCTCAACGAACATAACACGGAAGATTTTATAACAAGGTTAAAAAATGACTGATATTGAACGAATTATTATTACCGCTATCGATCTAGCAAAACGATTTAAACATGAATATGTTACAATTGAACATCTTGCAGCAGTTATTCTTGACGATGAGAATGTACGTAGCATGTGTTTTGACATTCACGCGGACTTTGAAGGAGTACAGGCAGCACTTATTGAGTATCTACAAACTGATTGCACAGAAATTACAATATCATCAGAAGAAGAGTCAGACCCAAAAAAGACACAAATGTTAGAGCGTGTATTTAATCGCGCATTAACACAAGCATTGTTTCAGGGAAAAAAGGCAATTGACCAGCTTGATTTGATTCTAAGTATCCTAAGCGAAGAAAAAAGTACAACACATCTCTTCGCTGAGAACATGGGACTGACAAGACATAAAGTTATAGCATGGATGCAAGATACTCATGCAACTGAATACGGTGACTTCAATGAGAGTGATGCAGCAGACGAATATTACGCACAAAGTTCACCACGCAAGCAACAACTGTCACAACCACAAACACACATTGATACATTACGACAGTTCTGCAACAACTTATGTGAAACTGCACACGAGTTTGAAGATGTAGTTGGTCGTAGAGAAGAATTAAAAGATCTTGTGCAAACAATAGCACGTAAGAAGAAATCAAATGCTATTTTAGTAGGACCAAGCGGTGTAGGTAAAACAGCAATCGTACAAGGACTTGCTAAACTAATAACAGAAGACCACGTTCCAGACATCATCAAAGGTACTAACGTATGGGAACTTGACATGGGTAAACTAGTTGCTGGTACAAAGTATCGAGGTGATTTTGAAGAACGCATGAAGGCGTTAAGCGAAGCATTGTTGCACTTAGATGATATTATTTTGTTTATTGATGAAATACACACAGTAATTGGAGCAGGAAGTTCAAGTGGCACATTAGACGCAGGCAATATGTTGAAGCCAGCATTATCAGGCGGAAAGCTAAAAGTAATAGGCGCAACAACAGATGAAGAATATCGTAAAATCTTTGAGAAAGAATCAGCACTTGCTAGACGCTTTACAAAGATTAATGTAGGTGAGCCAACAATTGAAGAAGCAAAAGAAGTGTTACGCAATACACTTGATCATTACGAATCATTTCATAAGGTAGACATTGATATTGAATCTGCAGACCTTGCAGTGGAATTATCAGCACAATACATCTTTAATAGGAAGTTACCAGACAAGGCGTTTGATATTATTGACCGAGCGTGTGCATTCAACAGAATTCTACCCGAAGACGAACGTGTAACAATCATTGGCGTAGATGAAATACGAAGTGAAGTATCACGTGTAACTGGCATTCCTAAAGAACATCTTGGAACAGTAGCAGAAGAACAAACAATTAAAAAACACACAGAAGTAAAAGAATTCTTAGAGAACACAGTGTTTGGCCAAATGGAAGCAATTGATAAAGTGTCTAACGCAATTACAGTTAGTCTTGCAGGCCTAAAAGATCCAAACAAGCCAACTGCTAGTTACTTGTTTACTGGTCCAAGTGGAGTAGGTAAAACAGAATTAGCTAAACGTTTAAGTCAAGCAATGGGCATGACTCTTGTGCGCTATGATATGGCAGAATACCAAGAACGCCACAGTGTTTCTAAGTTGATTGGATCACCTCCGGGTTATATTGGACACGGCGACGGCAAAGCAGGCGACGGGTTATTAATTACTAATTTAGAAGATACGCCAAACTGTGTTATATTGCTAGACGAAGTTGAAAAAGCACATCCAGATATCATGAGTGTATTGTTAAGTTTGCTAGACGAAGGTATTATTACCAGCAGCGCAGGCAAGAAAGTAAGTGCCAAGAATGCTATTGTTATAATGACAAGTAACCTAGGCGCACGTGATTCAACAATTAAGAAGGTTGGATTCAATGAAGAAATATATAATAGCAGTGCAGTTGATAAAGCAATAAACGAGTTTTTTGCTCCAGAGTTTAGAAACAGACTGGATGGTATTATTACATTCAATTCACTTAAACCTGAGAACATGCAACGTATTGTAACGAAGTTCTTGAGGCAATTAGAAGGATACGTAGAAGGCAGACATATTAACCTTGCATGGTCACCGGAATTAACGCTAATGCTAGAGACTAAAGGATATGATGCTACAATGGGCGCCCGTCCATTGGCACGTTTAATAAATGAACGTGTTAAACTTCCATTAGCAAAATACATGATGGAAAATACTAATGTAAAAAATATTATTGCAAAATACGACAATGATACTGATACAGTGGATATTGTAGAAGAAATCAAAGCAGTGGTAGTACATGATGCAGCTTAGGGACCATGTTAAGTGGGCACCTGTTAAAAAAGCATATTATAACAAGTATCATAATGTAGTACGATTAAAAGTTACACGTAGTGCGCGAGTTAAAATTCCCACTACGTATACTGCAAACATTGATTATAGAGTAGTAGACAGATATGAGGCAATAGAAGTACACAATACCGCTGCAATTACAACAAGCATATATAGCGTATACACTAATAGCCTCGAATTAATGGATTATTTGATTTGTAACTATGACAGTCAAGTAGAAGGAGTTGAGTCACCTTACAACAACAAGCATATAGAATACTTAAATGATCCACACAGGAATATTATATACAGAGACACGCCGTGGTATAAAACTTATCACCATAAGTTAAATATATTTGAATCATGGAGAACGTCAACTCCCCGACCAGATCACAGAGAAGTGTTATTAACGTTACAAAAGTTATTTACGCAGAGTGACTCTAGATGGTCTGGACAAGTGCGAGACTACACAAACGATTTTAGTTGGTTGAGATCTAGGTATTTCTCATACCCTATTATCTACACAAATAATGAACCATCTATTATGCTATTTAAATTGCATCATGGCAGTGAATTGCGCATGAATACGGAAACTATAGTCACCTCTGATTTCCTAAAGTAGATAAATACAAGTATATATTTGTACAAGGGATATCACAATGGCTAACACAGTAGTAGTATTAACAAACAAACCAGAGCTTACTTACACCAGTGAGAAGACAAAAGGCGATGGCTTTTATGGGTATGCAGATGGTCTGCATACTATGAGCTTTCATTATAAGAATTTTACTGGAAGAGTACACGTACAAGCAACAATAGTTGAAGACCCAACAGAAACAGACTGGTTCTCTATTGGCTTAACAGACAGTACTGATTACTATCAGTTTACTGACGAGTCAGGCACTGTAGGATCTACGTTTCAGGGCAATTTTGTTTGGATTAGAGTAAAAGTGGACAGAGACTACTTAGGTGCAGCAACATATTCATCTACAACACATGGCTTGTTTGACAAAGCCGTTATTTTAATTTAACTAAATATATAAAAGCAAGGAGAATATGCAGTGGCAATTAAAGCATTTAGTGGTAGTATAAGTTCATTACCTTTACCAGAAATGACGTTAGATGAACATATCAGAGATGGCGACATCCTAGTATATGATGAACCATCAAAGAAGTTTGTTAACAGTCTTGCAGCAGATAAGGCCACAGGTCTAGTATTTGTTACTGGTGTTTTAAGCGCAGGCGGTAATAGTCTTGTTAAACCACACACTGACGAAAACCTAAAGCTTAAAGGTATAACTGCGGGCAACATGATTACAGTAAATAGTAGTGTAGACGGCAACAGTTTAGTTATTGGTGTCAACGCAGCGATAGCTAATGCAACATCTGGATTTACAGGCGAATTAAAAACAAGTGATATAATATTAGTACCTAATAACATAGACAAAGAGTTTAAATTTTACAAAGTCAACAACGGTCAAGAGCTAGAACTCAATGGCAATTTTACAATTGTATACAGAAACGGTCGCAGACAAAGCCCAGATGAGTACTCATTTACTGCAAATAACACAGCGATATTTACAGACATACGAGATGGTGATGAATTACACATAGACACCATTACAGGTGAGACAGACAACAAGCTAATACACAGTAAACGTGTAACAGCAATTGCATCAGTGCAAGCATACGAGTTTTTAGATCAACTAAACAACTTAATAACAATTAACAATCATTTCTTAGAAGTGTTTGTAAACAGAATTAAAGTCCATCAACGCGACTATGCTGTTCAAGAGAACAAAGTAATTTTCGCAGCTGGTAGCATTGTTGAGCAGGACGAATTAGAAATCATTACACTAGGAGACATTTAATGCCTAATACAAGAGTAACACATATCCGTTCAGGCGACACAGCGGATTTTAGATTAGAATATGACACAATTTATGTCTACGACGAAGTAGGCAAGCAACTTGTAACAGTAGCTAGTCTAACAGATGTACAGCCAAACCAGTATGTATTTTTTGGCACTAAAAGTGACAGACGCATAGATGCAGCTGAAGCAAATTTAAGTCTCCTAATCCATAAACTAGAATCATTAACTACAGATGATATACCACAGGGCACAGTTAATACATATTTGCTAGCCAATGGCGCAGCAAGCCAAGCAGTAGCAACAGATGCAGTTAACTTAGATGCAGCAGGCGCAAGAGTGTTAAAGCAATTTGCTAACAATAGACTTGAATTTAAAACTATTAAAACTGGCACAGGCATAACAATTGTAGAAGATGCAACAAGCATGACAGTTGGATTAGATGTTGTAGCAAATGCAAACAGTTCAAGTTGGACAGCACAGATTAACTTTGATAATTCAGGTGAACCAACTACAGTTGATAACTTACCAGCAGGTGTAACAGCAGTTGTTAGTGGCACAGCAATAACATTCACACATAACTTAGCCAGAAGTATTAAAACTGTTACATACATGGGATACGATTTAGCAACAAACCAATATAGAATGAGATTCCCAACAGCGTCATATATTGTTACTACAACACCAGAGACATTAACAACAGCATTTACAGTTAATGTGAACACAGCAGCAACAGGCGCAGACGCAAACGGTCATGCATTAATGAACGTGGTAATGTAGAATGTCAATTGTAATTGAGACTCCTAAATTACTAGCAGTTAGAATAACAAAACTGCTTCCATTAGCAGTTAAAAATACGTATGTATATACGTATGATGCAACTATAGATGTTACTGCACAATTACACAGCGGTACAGGCGGCTACAATGCAAATCAATACGACGGCAGAGATATAAATGTAGGAGACTATATTGCAACAAGCGGCTCTGGTAGAATATTAAAAATATCCTCTATTACAAATGTCGGTCCTACGCGTGTCGAATGTATTTTATTAGATGAAGACCAAGTTAACGCATCTGTTGACAATACACAGTTTGGCGAAAGTAGTATTAACAAAGATGATGGTATTCTCTTTCAATTAAGAGAAGGCAAACCATACATGTTTCCTTTGCCAGACGTCCTACCAGGTGGACTTACAAACGAATTTGCAACACAGATTATATCACGTTTCAACTTTGTAAGCAAGGAAAAGAACGTAAACATAGAACTAGCTCCACATAGTTTTGAACTAGGTGAAACTGTATCACTTACAAGCACTGGCTGGATAACAGATACAACAGGCCCAACGGGTGTTGTTGTTAAGAAAGATGATGATAGCTTCGGTGTACGACTATTCGGTGATAAGACAGCATTAGAACTGCCAGGCGCAGTTGGCGATGTTTACTATTGGGATCCGTTAGATAGAATATTAACAACTACTCCAAACAGCACAAGCAGTATAAAATTATTTCAGAAGCTAGATAGCAGAGAGGCACTATTATTAGACTCGCCTGCCGCTAGTCAATCTCAGCAAGCAGGCAATTTCAGCGGGAGTTATGTTGATTTAACAAACAAGCCAACCATACCAGGCGATGTTAGTCAACTCACTGATGCCAACGGACTATTGTCTCATACCACAGCATTCAGCGGCAACTACACAGATTTAACAAACAAACCAGCTGTGTTTGATGGAGACTGGAATACACTAGCAAACAAGCCAACAATACCAGGTGATGTAAGCGACTTAACAGATACAACTAGTTTGTTGTTCAGCGGCAACTACACAGACTTAACTAACACACCAGTATTACCTACTGATGTATCAGACTTAACAAATGACTTAGGGTTAGCAACAGAAGCATATGTTGATCAACAAGTAGCAAATATTGCAAGCGGCGGAAGCCTTGATTTAAGTGGGTACGTCACTACAGCAGAATTAAATGCAGGCCTTGATGCTATTGTACACACGTCAGCATTTAGCGGAAGCTACACAGACTTAACTAATACTCCAAGTATTCCAAGTATATCAGGCCTAGCAACTGAATCATATGTAACTACGTTATTAGCAAATTATCAACCAGTTGTTGATCTAAGTTCGTATGTAACATCGTCACAGTTAACATCAGCACTACCAGATGTTTCTAGCTTTGTAACAGAATCAGCAATTGATACCAAGATTTCAACTGCAATAGCAGCTATTGTACACACAACAGCATTTAGCGGCGACTATGACGACTTAACTAATAGACCTAGTATACCAGCAGGATTTAGTGGCAGTTATGATGATTTAACAAACAAACCAACTATACCCACTGCGTTCAGCGGTGAGTATGATGATTTATCAAACAAACCAGTATTGTTTGATAGTGATTATAGTAGTCTAACAAACGCGCCATTATTATTCAGTGGTAGTTACACAGACCTAACAAATAAACCTTTGGTGTTTAGTGGAGATTACACTGCACTTTATAACAAGCCGGTACTCCCTACATTAGTAAGTCAGCTTACTAACGACAGCGGGTTTTTAACCACTATAACGATGTCGCATGTGCTAACAGCACTTGGATACACACCAGCAAATGTAGCGAACATATTCAGTGGTGATTATAACGCGCTTGCCAACTTACCAATATTATCTGGTTACCAAACAGCAAGTGATGTCGCAACAGCAATTGCAAACTTCTTAACAGAAGCTCAAATTGACACTAAGATTGCAGCTGCGATAACTGGAGGAACCGTCAATTTAGCAGGATATGTAACTGATGCAGAATTGACAACAGCTATTGCAGCTATTGTGCATCCAACTACCGCTGGATTAGCAACAGAAACATATGTTAATACTGCAATAAGCAACGCAAGTATTGCAAGCATAAGCGCATTAAATGACTTAAACGATGTTGCAATTGACGGCACAGAAACAGCAACGCATTCATTAATGTACAACTCATTAAGTGGAATGTGGGAGAATGTAGACTTAACAGAAAATTGGGCAAGTAAAGATTATGTTACAAACCAATTACTTGGACTACAGACTAACGGCACAATTGATCTAGAAGGATACGCAAGTGAATCTTGGGTAACACAGAAATTAGTAGAACGAGGTGATCACTTTAGTGGAAACTACAATGATTTAGTTAACCGCCCTACAATGTTCAGTGGTGATTACAATGATTTGCTTAATACTCCTGCTAGTCAAGCAGCAAATTTAACGTTTACATTATCTGGCAATGTACTAGGGTTAAGCAATGGCAACAATGTAGATCTTGGTGCTCTTGCATTAGATTATAACAGCTTTGTGAACACACCAAATCTGTTTAGTGGTAACTACAATGATTTAGTTAACCTACCAACATTGTTTAGTGGTAACTACATAGATTTAGCTAACAAGCCATACATTCCTAGTATAGCTGGACTAGCAACTGAAAACTACGTAGACAACAAACATGCCGAACCAAACATAACCGGCAATAGAAACTTTACACATAACGTAGAGTTTAGATCAGAAGTTAAACAGATAGCAAGTACAGTAGACACACAAGCAGAACGTACAAGCCTTGTAATGGCTATACAAACAATAGATTCAACAGAAACTGAAGTGGTATTCAGTGATTCAACGAGAATTACTATAGCAGAAAATTCAACTGCTATGGTAGAAGTAAATGTTATTGGCTCAAGTTCAATTGGCCAATACGGTGTAAAGATAAAAGGAATTGTTCATAGAACAGCAGCAGGCCTATTTTTGATTGGAACAACAAGCAAAGAAACTCTTGTGGAATATAGCACGTGGACAGCGAATGTCAACGTAGATCTAACTAATTTAAAAATAACAGTGGTAGGAAGCGATGCAACTACAGTCGATTGGACCGTATTTTGCGATATTTTTTCTGTAATTAGATAAATACATTTAATAGTGCATAGAGCACTTAGCAATTTAAATAACATTAAGGAGTCAATACAATGACAACACGTAACCCAGCAAACGAAATCAAATTTAACGAAACAGTAAAAGACGTAACAGACGCACTAGGATATGGCGCAAAAGTAACAGTTTACGCAATCGCAGGCGCAACAGGCGCAGACACAGAAACTAATCCAGGTGAAGACATGGAAAAGTTTGTTGAAGTAATTCAGCAACGCGGAACAACAGTAGGCCTTGGCGCTTTTGCAGGCGGAGCATTTGACGTATATGTTGAAGGTTCATCATGGGCAGATGCTGCAGCAGTTGAAGCAGCAGTTCAAGCAGTTGGCGGTGTATTTGCATCAGCAACAGTAGCTTAATTACTACATAGTAAAAAATATAACCCAGTATACGTAAATTGTGTGCTGGGTTTTTTATTGAGCATAAATACAACTATAGTATTATAAGTGAGGAAATTAAAATGGCAACAGTAGATTTAAACAACGACGGCAAGGTAAGTGGAATTGAATCATTTCCGTATTGGTTTGATAGATTGCGATTATTTCCGAGAGCATTCATTAGTGTGTATATCTATTTGTTATATGATGTAACACAGTGGTTTATGGCACTCCCAGATCCAAATACACAGCAAGCGGGCTTAGTATCAGTCATTGTTGGTGCTGGCGCAGCATGGTTTGGATTATATGTAAACAGCGGCAACAAGGACAAATAATAATGTATTATCAACACCACATCATGCTAACAACAGCAGAACAACTAGATTCTGCACAGACAAAGTCTTGGTTTACATGCGTAAAAACATACGGACCAGAAGACATTGCATTTGTGTATAATGTAGCAGGTGATGACATTGGAATGGAATATGGAGTAAGAGAACATGATGAATTTTCAGAATGTTACATTGTTCCTCTTAAACGAGACCTCACGCAACATGAAACTCAAATAATTGTAGCAGCGTGGGATTACATTTACGATGAAGACTTTGACATTGAGATCTCAAATCAATATAATACCGATACTGATTATGAATTTGACATGGACGAAGAAGTTGAAACTCGTGCAAAGCAAGATATGAAGAAATGGCATCACAACCGTTGGGTAGCAGAAATGTCACGCACTGGCTGGAGATATGGGACTTCATTCAGCGAATCAAAGCAAACACATCCAGCACTACGTGATTGGGATAGCCTCCCAGAGTCACATAGACGCAGCCCAGATTTCTCACATCGTGATATCACTGAGTGGCTAAGTAAACTACTTTAGATTACCTTTTTAGTTGACACACTGAAGTTATTGTTGTATAATAGCTTTAGTATATCTAACAAGGAATAAACATGACAACAGCTATTGTAGTACTTGCTGATTCTAAGCAAGCGAAGAAACTTGGTGACGCCGTAAAGCGTGTATCCAAGGACATGACAGCAAATGTAGATTTAACATTTGCGCACGAAGAATATGATTACATTACTGTAGTCAAATCTGCCCCAACTGATGCAAATGAAGCACGTACACTTGGTGGCAAAATGGTTACTAAGTACAAAACTAAAGTTGATGAATTAGTATTTGATATTGATGTAATGTTACCAGATATCAACGAAGGCGCTGCAATGGCATCTTACCAATTCAACAAATACAAAACAAAACCAAAAGAAAATAAACTAACACTTGCACCATCAGGTATTAGTGCTAGTATTGATTTTGCGCGTGATTTAGTAAGCGAACCGGGCAATGTAATTTATCCAGCAACATACGCGAATCGTATCCAACACGAATTAACTCCGCTTGGTATTACTGTTAAGATGTATCATGAAACACAACTAGAAGAAATGGGATTTAACCTGTTGCTAAGTGTGGGCCAAGGTTCACGCAAAGATAGTTATGTTGTTGTAATGGAATACAACGGAGGCACCCAGTTTGATGCACCAGTTGCTTTAGTTGGCAAAGGCGTAACATTCGATACAGGTGGTATTAGTCTTAAACCTGGACGTGGAATGGGCGATATGAAATACGACATGGGCGGCAGTGCAGCAGTAGTTGGTGCTATGCATGCAATCGGCACAACTAAGCCTGCTTGCAACGTAGTAGGCATTGTAGGACTTGTTGAAAACATGCCAGATGGCAACGCAATCAAACCAGGAGATGTTGTCACTTCGCTTAGTGGACAAACAGTTGAGAACCTCAACACAGACGCTGAAGGACGCTTAGTATTAGCAGATATCCTTACACACGTACAAACATACAGCCCAGGTGTTATAATTGATTTAGCAACGCTTACAGGCGCTATTGTAGCTACGCTAGGACACGAAATGGCAGGATTGTTCACTAATAGCAGCGAATTAGCAGCTCAAATAGAAGCAGCAGGCGGAGACTCAGGCGAAGGATTCTATCGTATGCCAATGGGCAAGAACTGGGCTAAGATGATCGAGTCACCAATTGCAGACATGCAAAACATTGGGGGACCATACGGCGGGTCAACTACCGCAGCAGAATTCTTGTACAAGTTTGTAGATAAAACTGTACCATGGGCCCACTTAGACATTGCCGGTATGGCATGGGACGAAAAAGGCAAACCAGTTACGCCAAAAGGCGCAGTTGGGTTTGGTGTACGCACATTGCATACATTTGTTATGAATCACCAACCACATCATGTGCAATCGTTGGAAATCGACGAAGACATGCAATATTAAACTATGCATGGTACAACTGTATAGCATGGGCAATTCATAATTCAGGCACACACGAACTCGACGGGAGTTATAAAAAATGGTAATACAACGTATAGGTTTTGCATGTAAGTATATGGACCCGGATCAGACACAGAAGAAAAAGATCCTTGAAGAGATTCAGCGCCCGCTAAATACTCGTAGCACAACAGTACGGTGGCTTAACCGTCAGACTCGCGAAGTTGCAGAGCAACGACTGTGGGATATTATGGTACACAATATACAATCGTACTATAACTTGATCGAATATGTAGGAGGTTTACCACATGGATTACGAATGGTTCGTCTTGGCAGTGATGTGCTTCCTGTATATACTCATCGGGACTGGGCTTATTACTGGCAGCACCTTGATGTACGCAACTACTGCGAGACGAAACTTGCAAGGGTCGGCGCACTTGCTCGTTCCTTGGATGTTCGGCTTAGTATGCATCCTGGTCAGTTTACTGTGCTTGCTAGTGACACACCAGATATTGTAGATAGGAGCATAGAAGAATTTGAATATCACACCGATGTCATCCGCTATATGGGTTACGGCAGACAATTCCAAGACTTTAAGTGCAATGTACACATATCAGGCCGCAATGGTCCAGCCGGTATTAAGGCCGCCCTCAAGCGGTTATCGCCAGAAGCGAGAAACACCATCACAATCGAAAATGACGAAAACAAGTGGGGCATCGAACACAGTCTCGAGCTTGCAGACGACTTGGCTCTCGTTCTTGACGTACACCATCACTGGTGCCGCGAAGGAGAATACATCCAGGCCACCGACGATAGATATAAACGCATAGTTGATAGCTGGCGTGGTGTCCGTCCTGCAATGCATTACAGCTACAGTAGAACAGGAGAATTGCCTGAAGGCTATGCACACGATACATTACCTGATATGCCTGCGTTATTAGAAGCAGGCTACAAGAAAGGCAAATTACGTGGACACAGTGAATGGTATCCTAACAAGATTGCAAACGATTGGGCATTAAGTTTTTTACCTTACACAGATATTATGTGTGAGAGCAAATGCAAGAACTTAGCAAGCAAAGAACTATACCAACAAAGCCTAGCCCTAGCATGTTAAAAGGGTACGCTGTGTATATATTCTCAGATTAATTTAAATTAATTTATAACCTATTGAAAGCGCACACTTTATTCGTGCGCTTTCAGGTTGACAAGTAAGACGTCTTGCCGTATAATATATGTATAAGTTAATTAAGTAAGGAAGAATAAAATGACACAATTTAACAAAGCAGATTTTAGTTATCACGGTGGATACTTAATGTATACGGGAGACTACGCAGGGCGTCCAGTCTATGAAGACAAACCAGGTACTCATCCTAGTCGTGTTGGCACAGGACGTGATTTGTTTATTGCACGTTTTAAGTATTCAAGCAGTGCTATTACAAAAGCACAGTTTCAAAAAGAACTTATCAATAGTTTTACGGTTGAACAGTATGTCGAAGCGTGTAATAACGGAAGTGCGCCATTAGAAGTACTCCGCGATAACAACCTTAATTGGTACAATAACTTAATGGACAAGTTTATGTCAAAGCGTACTACTTCTAATAGCTGGTGGAAGAATACAGATAACAAGGTAACACAATGAATATTAATCACAACCCAATATTTGACACTGATAAGATTGCAGCATTATACACTGAGAAAGACGGCGTGCCAGTGAAGTATGTTTGCACAAGCGCGTTAAATGAGAACTCAGCAGTTGCAGTGGACATATTCTACCGAGATACTCCGCATCCAACATTTGGCAATCGCTACTTCACTATATTTAATCAACCATCATTGGACGGTGAATCACGACCAATGATTGCTGGCGCTGATCAAATCGAGAAGTTGACGTTTGGTTTAATTGAATGCGACAACGGATGGGAATATTCTCAACATAGACACGATTACCGCAAAGTAGGCCAAAAGATGATCGACGGCGGACGTGCATATATCAGGACTAGTAGCACAGAACATGAAGTAATGAAAATTGTGGATGGAGAGTTTGTACACAACTAAATACTAACATGGACACATTCTTACTAAGCGACACACACTTTAACTTTCCAGAAATGCTAGGCTTTACAGACTGGGAAGGCGAACTCACAAGACCAGGATTTGATAACGTAGCTCAATTAGACGAGTTCATGATTGACAATTGGAACAGCGTAGTTAAACCTACTGATCATGTAATACACCAAGGCGATTTTGTACAGAAAGACAAACAAAATTGGATGGAAAAAAACTTCTGGAAACTAAATGGTACAGTTGAACTTATTGTCGGCAATCATGATGATATACCAATGATGGCAAAAGGCAACTGGTTTACTAATATTAGTATGTGGAAGCAGTACCAAGAAGAAAAACTGTTGTTGACTCACGTACCGTTGGACGCAGGCGCATTAGTTAGGCCAAGATACGCCAACGGAGATCGTGCAGTTGACAAGTTTGACCAAGGACAATGGATGACAGCAACAAACATTCACGGGCACTTGCACACTAACCCAAGTCCAGATGGTGCATACTTCTGTGTATGCGTAGAACAAATAAATTATACACCAATAAACATAGAAGACGTAAGAGCAAAGCTAAAGGATTAAACATGGGACCTTTACCAACAACCGAACAACTTGTAGAACTTGCAATGGAAGGCGAAGTAACTGATCCAATTGATTGGAACGGTCTTAACATAGATAAAGTAACTGCATATAAACTAATGGCTGATCAAGCCTTATCAATGTACTCAACAGTTGGACCCGATAGAGATCTTGTTATGTTATCAATTATAACTAAAATGATCGTTGAAAATTTCATCCTTAATCTAAAACTAAAAAAATATGAATCAATTTAGCTAGCACTGCCTACGCATTTGCATAAATACAAGTAATAGAAAACGGAGTTATACAAATGCGGTTAGATACATTACTTGAGTCAACAGACTTAACAGATAACATTATTGAGTTTGAATACGGAGACAACTTTGTAATTGAAGGCAGATTAGTTGGAATAAAAAACGACGGTATTATTGTTGAATTTAACGAAGCTGATCATTTAATGTTCCTTGAAGATGAAGAAGTATTAAATGAATTTATCCCCTTAGCGATTGGCGCAGTTGGACTTGGCTTATCAGCATATGATGCATATCAAAGTTACAAGCAATACAAAGCAGGCGAGATTACAAAAACAGACTTGGTTAAGCGTGTTGGCATGGATGCTGCACTGACACTAGCAACTGGCGGCATTGGCAAGGTTGTAGCAAAGGGCGCAAGCATGGCACATAAAGGTATCAAGTCAATGCGTACCAAGATACGAGGACCAGGCGCAAACAATGCTGCGGCAGCCGCAGATAACTCAGCAGACATAGCCAAACAAACCACAAAACATTCAGATGAAATAGGTGATGCCAGCAAGGCTAGCAAACGTGCTGCTCGAAGAAAAGCAGGCAGACGTGCGAGACGCGGAATGGATGGATTTGGTGGATCAAGTGATGTTAACTATGAGAATCCACTACAGCGAGCAGTGCAGAATATAACAGCATCTGAGTCAGCTAGCGTATATGTCAAAGACCGATTAACCGGAGTAGAATCAAACACTACTGTACGACACTGGTCTGCAAAGGTTAAATAATGAACTCTGTTGTATTGTATTTCATGGGAATGTCAGGACAATGGTTTACATGGTTTGTAAATGAACACAATGAACACTTGTCTAGTAGAAAAAGCACAATTGAACATGGTGAATATAAAGAATACGGAATAGAGCCACGTTTATATTTAGAAGAAGATGAAGCAAAGAGCGCGGTGCTCAAAGCCCCATATTTAACAACAGATGAAACTTTCTGTTGTACAGTGTATGGCCCACACACAATGGACCCATTAACTGTTGAATTGTTGCCTAGTGTATTAACTGCTTTTAAGATCAATAAAGTGATATCATTGAAAGCCGAGAAGCATAAACATATAGTTGATATAATGGCACACAGGCTGCTAGCAATAAAATCACACTGGGCCGTGTCACACAATGAACTTATTAATAGATATACAGAACACAGATATGATATAACAAGATCAACAAGAATACTACAAGATAATAATATCAACGTACTTGATTATGATATTACTAGCTTCCTTAATAAAGACGAAGATGCATATGCAGAATTGTGTGTATTTTTAAATGTAACACCAATGCACAATTGGAAAACATTAGTAGATGACATGTTGCAAGATGCATATAAATATGAGACACAATAATGAAAATATTTGAAGTAGTAGCTGTAACCGAAGATGCTGCAAAGGCATTAGCAGCTCAACTTGAAACAAAATACAACTTACAGACATTAGATTTGTTTACAGGCAAAGACGGCACTATTGAGTTGTCATCAATTGTTGTAAACAAAGAAGATAGAAAAAGTGGAACAGGCAGTGCAGTAATGCAGGAACTTATTAAGTTCGCTGATGCTAACAGTAGTAGAATTGTGCTAGATCCATCAAACGACCTAGGCGGGAGTTCACGTAGCAGACTGGTTAAGTTCTATAAACAGTTTGGGTTTGTGGAAAACAAAGGCCGTAATAAAGACTATTCGACACGCGCTGGTATGTTTAGAGATCCGCAAAATGTAAACGAAGCAGAACAAACATTGAAGTTGCCTAGTATAAGTGTAGGCGACGAAGTACGAGTTGGCAAGTTTAAAAACCGCAAAGCAGAAGTTACTGGATTTGACAAAGATGAAAACAATCATCCTGTGCTTAAAACAACAAAAGGTAACCAACAGGTATTTAAACCAAGGTTATCCAAACTATTACCATCTGAGAAATCCAAATGAAAATAGATGAAATATATAAGCTACAACGATTAGCAGGATTAGTAGACAAAGAAGGCAATCGTGTTGCCGAAACAGACGGTAGTAACATAAGCATTACAAGTTCCAACAATGGTAAAATTCAACGAGAAAAGAACATCAAGCCAGGAACAGATGAATGGTTCAAGCTGTGGTTCTCAAAACCACATTTAACAGGTGAGAAAAAACATGAGAATTGATGAGTTTGCAGGACAGTCTTTAATAAACACTAGCCTTGCCGAGCAAGCAATGCCAGCTACTAATTTAAATCCTCAACAGTTTCAGAATCGTTATGGAATGTCACATGCACAACTAAGAACAACTGTAGGAAATATAATAGAACTATTCCCACAAGAAGTTAAAAATAATCCAAGATTCAAAAATGGTGTACAGCGTTTTGTACTTAACAACCCAGCATCAGCACAAGCTGCAAATGATAACCTTTTTAATATTAACAAGGATAAAGGATTCTGGAAGAATTTTAAATCAAGTTTATTAAAAGCGCCTTTGCGTACAGCAGGACTAGCAATATCATTACTGCTTACAGCAAGCCCAGTTGGCGAAACACCAGAGCAAATGGAAGTATTACGTATTCAAAATGATATGTGGAAAGATGATCCCGAGTGGTACAATGATGTGTTTAATAGTGAATGGACACAAGGGCAACCAGAAATACCATTACAGGACCCTAGTACATTAATAACACCAACAGATTTAACAGACATTGGCATACCATTAAAACTTCCTGTACCAAACATAGCTCCTGTAGATCTCCCTGATGCTCCCATACAGCCCGAATTACCTGACATAGGAACACCGGCTGAACTTCCAAAAACAGCACCTGTGTTTGATCCAGCAGTGCCAACTCATATAGCTCCGTTTGACCCAGTATTTGTGGACCTTACAAAACCAACAACAGGGCCAAATACCAGGCCAGATTTAAGCAATCCTGACGCATTGCCATCGCCTCTTACGGCACCAGGCACTAGTGGAACCACACCAACAAACACAACAACAAAGAAACCAAAACGTAAACAAACAGATAGAAGTACAGGATCCGACATTCCGTATGATGATCCATTGCAACGCTGGGTAGCAAAATATGGACAAGACTGGTAGGAGTATAGTATGTTTAGAAAAATATGGCTGTGGATGTTTCCAGAATATATTTTACATGTAAAACACGCAGACACACAGTATAAATTGCATGTTAAATATTTTGAAAAGAAAACCTCATTTAATCTCAGCGGCACAACAATAGACGATAAAAAGTTTGAACTAGTAAGTGTGCTTCCAATGGATTACTACATAGTAGAATACACAGATGAGAGTTCATAAATATGTATATGAGTGATAAATTTATTAAAGATTACGTGTATTATATAAAATTACACGAAGGTCAACGACTAAGCTTTAATGAACGAGAGAAATTCTGGATAACATATTGGGAAGAGAACAATGAAAATTAATCAAATTATACAAGAACAGGGAATAATCGTACCTGGTGTAAACACTACTGTAGATGTTAAACCAGGTGAAACAGAACGCCAAGCAGCTAAATTTGGTAGTAAGCTAGGCAAGAACGGACCACCATTACTTAAAGCAAACGGCAGTACACCCACATTATATAATCCTGCACTAGCAGAACACATCAACAAAGACACACTGTACTAACGCACATGTCAATGAAAAACTCACCAGCTACTGACCTTAACAATAAGTTTAATAAGTCATTCTGTATTAAACCGTTTACTGAAATATCTAATTCTGCAACAGGTCACAGAATGCTGTGCTGCCAAAGTCAAATAGTTATTCCCGGTCCTACTGGAAACGACTTGTCAGATGACTTTTTTAACCATAGCGTAATGCATGACATAAGAAAAAAAATGTTGGCAGGCGAAGAAATTCCGCAATGCAATGAATGTACATCAAAAGAAAAAATGAATGGAACTTCTCATAGAACATTCATTATGAGTAAAGCCGTTAAAGAAATACCGGATGTTGTACAAGACATATGGGACAACGGCACAGTGCAAGTGCTTTCACTTGATATACGGTTTGGAAATAAATGTAACTTAGCCTGTGTAATGTGTAGCGCAGGCAGCAGTAGCTTAATTGCTAAGGAATTAGGACGAGATACCGCAGACTTAAACGATTTCTCGTTAGAACAAATTAAGTTAAACGCAAAAAACATAAGACAGTTTAAAACAACAGGCGGCGAACCTATGCTATTGCCTGGATACAAGAAGACACTTGAGTATCTTGTAGAATCGGGTTACAGCAAGAATATAGAGTTCACTACTATTACAAACGGCACTGTGGACTTTACTGATTTACTTCCGCTAATGAATGAATTTAAAAGGTTTAAACTAAGCATTAGTTTGGATGCAGCAGATGATGTATACCATTATGTTCGCTGGCCAGGAACATTTAGCAGGGTGCAACGTATACATAAACGTGTAGTAGATCAACTTCATAAGTATGAAAATATAACACTGCAATTTGCAGCCACTGTTCATGTACTTAACGTAAATCAACCAGTAAAGATTGCAAAATACTTAGCGACCCTTGGCGATAGAGTCGATTACATAGTTGACTATGTTAAACATCCATCATATATGCAACCAGGATTAGCGCACATAGATACAATAAATGAATTACACCAAGAAGTAATTGAATGGATAGAGGAATGCCGCGATACAGAAATTGACAGTTTTTCTGAAGAACTGCTAGACTTTATTGACATGGTGTCGTATAATTATACACAAGTAAACAAAGACCAACAGCGCAAACAACTATCACTTGATAAACTAGAGCAAAAAACAGAGTTCTGGGAATTAAAGAGAAAGCTAAAAGTTCGTGACTGGATTCCAGGATATAATAAGATACAATCTCAATGAAAATAGAAATAAGAAAATTAACACCTAGTCATTTATATATGTTAACAAGTGCATTAGATAAAGAAACAGCAGAACTAGCAAATATAGATTGGCCATTTACACGGAAAGTTGCCGAACAGTTTATTAATGAATTTAATACATGGGGTGTATGGATTAATAATGGATCGTTAGTAGGCGCAATTGAAGTAAAAGAAAATCTAGAAACTGCATACTTTGTTAAAAAAGGATGGAGGAATCTAGGTATTGGCACTGAAGCAGTTAAGCAGTGTAAAGAGTTGTTCGGCGATAAACAACTATGGTGTGTTATCGAACCCGACAATAAAGCAAGCTTACGAGTTGCACAAAAAAGTGCAATCCGCGTAAAATTTATCTGAATAAATACTACTATGCCACATAAAAAGATTAACCAAGAACAAATTGAAGAACTTGATGGACCGATGAATGATGTTGCAACGGAAGATTCTCGAGTATATGCTAACGTAGATGAATCCCGTCCATTGGACATACATAAAGAACGCCAAGTTAGAGCAAAGAAACAACAAATAAAGAACAGTAGTAAGAAAGCTAATAGACGATTAAACAAGACTATTATGAAATATAGCGATAGTATTGATGATAATACTAATAAAAAATAAATTTTTAGACAATAAAGATAAATACTAACATGAAGATATATGATATTATAACAGAGGATGCAGACGCTGGCAGTAGTATGGCAAGTAATATTGCGGCTGTAGTAGCGCCATTAAATGGTCCAGAAATTATTAGACGTGTAAAATCTAAGAAAAAGAAGTCTCCGCAACTTGAAAAGGTTGAAGTTGGAGTAACTAAGCAATGAGATTACAACAATTACAAGAGTCTATATATGAAATGGATCCAACTGATCCCATGAATCCTGAAGTATTAATACAGGGATATGGTAGATTAAAATTAAAGCAATTAGAGAGCAAAGTAGCAAAAATGTTTACCGAATTAGCAGAACGCTCAGCGCGTGGCGAATGGGAATATGTCGATGCCAATCTTGATAAAGGATTGATACAAACATTTATAAAAACAATTAGTGCAACTTATGCAGAACTTGAACAACTACGAAAGCGCGGCGGTAAGAACAGTCGTGGCATTGATAAAAGGTGACGACAATGAGCAACCCAGAAAACAAAATAGATAACACGTTTAACAGAGCAATGGATCAGTTAAACAGTTTACAAAAAGCATTTGCTCCAGGCAAACAGCTAGAAAAAGCAATTATGGCCATAGGCGGTGATACTACTTATCTCGCAGACATAGCAGAGACATTATCAGAAGCATATGACTCGCTAGAACAGGCACATCACGGAGCAATGGCACACTTAGATGAGTCATCTGCACCAAGTCGCTTACATGAAGGTGTGTTAGACGGAGATGACGAAGACGGCTTTTTAGCACGTTCGCAGTTATACTTCCTAGCAAAGGATGCAATTGGCTTACACGGCATGATTGATGACCAAGATGATTTAGAACCATGGGTACAAGCAAAAATTTCATTAGCAAGCAAAGATATGGATGCAGTTCGTCGTTACACTGAATACAAAGCCATGGAACCACAAGCACCCGCAGAGCCTGTGCAATTACCAGTTGCGCCACATCCAGAAATGGACCCACAACAAGAAGAGTCAACATTAGAAGAAGGTACTTGGAAAATTCCAGATACTGATGAAGCTAAAGCGGAACTTGCAGCATTAATGCAACATCCTATTGCAGCAAGTGAAGCAGTTGATACACTTTACCACTTAATTGGAAATGATGATTTAGCAGACTCAATTGACGAGATTGCAGAAACAGAACCAGACAGTGATGTACGATTCCTTGTAAAGAACTTTCTACAAGAATGGGACATTGACATTTACCCAGTATCAGAAGCTATTAGAACTATACGTAGTGCAAGTTCTAAAATGGTACAAATGGGACAAGGCGTAAGAAATAAGAAAGACCTTGAGGAAGAATCAACATTCGACAGTAGTGCAGAATCTAAAAATGATTTGCAGACGGTAGCTAATACTATGTTTAAATCAGCACTTACAAAAGCAAAGAAAAAAGCTAACAGCTAAGGGAATAATAATATGCGCGAATCAAGTTTTAATACTAATGTCAAAGAAGGATGGGAAACACTTCCAAGATTTGATAAAGAGAAATACGTAGAACGTGATGGTTTAGAAGGTCCTATCCAAACACGTGCTGGTAAAGTAATTTATTATGATCCAACAGAAGGTGAGTATTACGATCCAGATTCAGATGTGTACATGACACCTGAAGACATTAGAGCACTTGATCGCCCAGATGTTCCATTACGCAACGAAGACACAGAAACAACACAGGACTTTAGTGCCGGAGGCGATTATGTATTTGGCAAAGATAAAGCAAGCGATACATTCTTTGTTACGTACAAGGGTAAAGTAATTTCCACAGGCGATTTTGACACAGGCGCAGATGCTTGGTTCATGGCAATGCCTGGAAGCAAAGGACAAATTTCGTTTAACACTCCAGAGGAAGTTATTAGTCATTTTACAAAGAACAATATTACAGGCGGTCATTTTGATGAAGAGCAAGTAATGAAAACAGAAGCAGATATGCCAGATCCTGATCAGTCCAAAGTAATGGATGTGTTGTCAGACTTAAAAGACATATATGCTAAGATGGAAGGAATTGATATGTTCCGCAATGGATCACGCAGAACTGAACTTGAAGATATGTATATGGACACAGTTACTAATTGGTTCTATCCAAGCCAGCGACACGGCATAACTGATATCAAAGGCGCCAAGGTAGGCTGGAGTAGAGATCATGACTAGAGCAACAGAACAACGCACATACACAGACGAAGGCTCTTTTTGGGGCAGAGATGATTTAGTTAAGAAAATGCGCGATGACCAAAAGAAACATGGCGTTGTTAGACTTAGAAAAACAACAAAGACTGCTACACTAGGAACATCAACATCTGACATGGGCGAAATTGAACGACTTAAAGCAGACGGATACGAAGTTATAGAAATGGTTGAAAATAGTCAGTATGACTTATCAGCACCACGTGACGGCAAGCCAGGCGTAGCTAGTTGGATATTAACTCACTTTAGTAAAAACCTTGGCTGGCATAACAGAAACAAACCGTGTAGAAGAGAAGATGTAATTAAAATGCTAGTACACGAATATGACAACAATGAACACATGCTTGCAAAAGCAATTGAATTCATGGATGCTATAGAAGCAAAGTACGCATCTAGCACACTTGCAAAAGTAACAGAAGAGCCAAAACGCATGGCTGTAACTGCTGCAGATGAAAAAGCAAACACAGTAGCATGGCAGCGTTACGCAGCAGGCGATAAGCGTTACATATATAAACTGTCAGACACAGATTAAACTATTTAAAAAGGTAAGCACACGATATGAGAGCAACTGAAATTCTACATGAAAGCCGCGGCGTTACTGCTCGTAAACAGGGCGAAACATATATAGCCAACAATGATCCTAGTGAAATACTAACGTTTCAAGGCATAGATGTATTACCAGATGGCGCACCAGAATATGAAACTTCAGAAGAAATGCTAGCAGCAGTTGACGCAGCAATCCCAACAGGCGGAGTTAGAATAGAAGACAACTCGGCTACTGTTGGAACAAAAGCAGCACTAGTAGCCACTATGCAACGTGAAAAGACTGGCCAAGTTGAATACCATGTTAGATACATTAAAGCTATTCCTGCAACTGGTGTACACACTCTGTGGAAAACATTAAACGGTTATAGATTTTCAAAAGGTGCAGAACAAGAAAGTATTCCAATTAAGCCAAGTGACTTAATCAAAGATGAAAACTATCGAACTGCACAACAGCTATCATCTGATGTAGTAAATTCTACAAACGATTTAGTAAGTGGCACAGACCACCAGGCGCTAGCAGACATAATGAAGCAGTCTGTTAACAATGCAATGACAGGCAGTACATCACCAATCCCAGGTGCAGCCAAATACTTTAATGTACTACAGAAGTATGCAGGCGAATACTTAGGTCCAATTGCCATTATGAATAATCCAGCCACAGTGGGCGGCGACACAGCAGCATTAATGCAGGCATTTGAAATTAAAGACTTTAGCGGAGCATCATGTTCATTCCCACAAGACACTGCAATGGAATTAATTGACAGTGTGATAAAACTGAGCGACGGCAGAGACATACAAGTAAGTAGTAAGATTAGTACATCAGGCGGTGCAGCAAGTAGTCTCAGTGGAGTGTTTAAACAAATGACACCAGAAATTCAACAACAGTTTCCATCTGGAAGTCAAATTATTGAATTACTAGCAACAGAGAGTTCAGTAAATGGTCCACTTAAAGTAGCACGTCAACTAGGCCTAATTGACCAAGCAGATGTAGAAGCACTAGCTGGACTAGATAAAGCAAGTAAAAATATTGCAGACCTAGGCACACAACGCCTACAGCAAATGACATCAGCACAAGGTGTACAAAAAGGCACACTAGAACGTGAAGACTATCGTGTATTTTATCATGCACTAACAGCAGTTATGAATGCAGTCATTCCGGTAGTAAATCAACAAGACGAATTTAAAAAAGCCATGCTTGAGGTACTAAACAATAATCAGTACGTACAGTTAGTAACTAAAGGCCAGGTTGTAAAAGATGACGTAACACTACAGTACTACACTAAATTTCCAGCAGTATATGCAGGCGCACCTCAACTTGTTAATAAAACATATTTTGCAACAGGTCAAAAAGGTCGCATTGGATTTAAACTAAAATAACTAAGAGCCCCGTATGAAAACAATATATCTTGTCTGCACCAGAAGTGCGGTCACAGCAAGCGCACTGACGTATATTATTAATGCAAGCCCTGACTTTTATAACATGGCACACAATAACGTATGGCTAGAAGAACACAGTGAATGGTTTGGCAAAGCACACATTATTAACGACTGGTGGAATGTACATGATTTCATAGCAGGCGAAAATGGTTACAATGAAGACTTTAGAAACACAATAGAGTTAACCGAGGACCAACTAGGCAAAGTAGTAGACTCATGGGATAAGTTTCCATCTGATAAACATATTTGCTTATTTACACATGCTCGAAATGTAAATGAAATAATGCAGTACGCAGCAGATAATGATTGGCCTGTAAAAACTGTAACTACAACAATGGGCGAGAACAGCCATCACTTTATTAGTGCATTTTTACGTAGAGAATACAACGAAGAAATGAACTCGTTTGAAGACTTGTTTGAAGTATGGAAATATATCTACTACCAGCTAACAGCGCAGGATAACTTTTGGCAAGAATCAAATGATTATTGTTTCCAGATGTCAGACTGGTTACACAGCCCACAAACTATCTACTCCACACTTGGTGTCGCACACGCAACTGACATTGACCAATGGACATCACAATACCTTAGATGGAATAATAGCGACGACATTGTTGCACCAACTAACTGCAAATTATCAGATAAAATTGAACAGCGTATGTTATTTTTAACATGGGCATTCAATACTCACATCACAAAAGAAATGACGTCTGCAGACAAAATAATGTTTGCAATTTTACTGTTTAGGCTGTATAATAAAGACTATACAGTAGAAATTGACAAGTTGATATCTGATGCAAAGAAAACATTAGGTTTCGCTTGACAGATCGTGTATAGTACGTTATAGTATTAACAACAATCAAATGGAGCAACACAATGTCACACTTTTCACCACAAGACGTAGATAAACTAAAACACCTCATTAAAGAAGGTATTCAGGTACTAGGCGAAACAGAAACGCTTAGAGAAGGTTTACGCGACACTACAAAAGCAATTGCAGAAGAGTTGGATATTAAACCAGCTATTTTAAACAAAGCAATTAAGGTAGCATACAAAGCAGAGTACGCAAAAACGCGAGAAGACTTTGATGAACTAGAAACAATCTTAGCAATCACAGGACGTGATCAATAGATGAGTTACGTCGACGGATACTTCGATCGAGAACATGATAAAATTCATGTAGTAGAACGTGTTAATGGCGAAAGACTCTACAAAGAGTACCCAGCACGTTACCAGTTTTACTTCCCAGATCCACGTGGAAAGTATACAAGTATCTTTGGAGACAAACTTGAACGTGTTGTATGCAACACGAGCAGGAAGTTTAATACTGAGAAAAAGATTCATGGATCAAAAAAGCTGTTTGAAAGCGACCTTAATCCATTGTTTAGATGCTTTGCTGAAAACTATGACGCAACAGTTTCACCTGTATTAAACAATTGTTTCTTTGACATTGAGACGGACTTTAATCACGAACGAGGATACGCTCCTCCTGAAGATCCGTTTAATGCAATAACCGCTGTGTCATTGCATTTAAGCTACATGCAACGAACGATCTGTTTAGCCATTAAGCCTGATACGCTTACAAAAGAAGCGGCAACTGATATTTGCAACAAGTTCGAAGATACTATGTTGTTTGATACTGAGAAGCAAATGCTTCAAGCATTCTTGGACTTAATCGAAGATGCTGATATCCTAAGCGGATGGAACAGTGAAGGATTTGATATTCCGTATATGGTCAATCGTGTAGCACGTATTTTAAGCAAGAGCCACACACGTAAGTTTTGTTTGTGGGACCAGTTCCCTAAAGAACGTAAGTTTGAACGTTTTGGAGCAGAGAACCAAACATATGACTTGCTTGGTCGTGTACACTTAGATTATATGCAATTGTATCGCAAATACACATATCATGAAATGCACAGTTACGCATTGGATGCAATTGGCGAATACGAACTTGGCGAGAAGAAAGTAGAATACGAAGGAACATTGGATCAATTATACAATAATGATTTTGAGACTTTTATTGCTTACTCTAGACAGGACGTTGACTTACTTGTAAGACTTGATGCAAAGTTAGCGTTTATTGATTTAGCAAACGTACTTGCACACTCTAACACAGTTCTACTACAAACAACAATGGGCGCTGTTGCACAAACAGACCAAGCTATCGTTAACGAAGCACATCAACAAGGATACATCGTACCTGATAAAAAGTTTGACAAGAACACTACAGCAGCAGCAGGTGCATATGTTGCAGATCCAAAACGTGGTATGCACGAATGGATTGGTAGCATGGACTTAAACTCACTTTATCCAAGTATTATTCGTAGTTGCAACATGAGTACAGAAACCATCATTGGACAAGTACGACATACGTTTACAGATAAGCTACTGGCAGCAGCAAAAACAGTTCCAGAAGCATGGGAAGGAAGATTTGCAACTCCGGAATACGAACTTGTAATGGAAAAGGATATTGTTGAGCTTTTACATATTGACTTTGAAACAGGTGAGAGTGTAGAAGCAACTGGTGCTGAAATTAATGAGATTGTCTTCAACAGTGGGCAACCATGGATTATTAGTGCAAATGGTACAATATTTACGTATGAGAAGAAAGGCGTTATTCCGGGCTTACTAGAACGTTGGTATGCAGAACGTAAGATACTACAAAAAAATGCACTTGATGCACGTGATGAAGGTGGCGACAAATTTGCATACTGGGACAAGCGACAGCTAGTTAAAAAGATCAACTTGAACTCATTGTACGGCGCATTACTTAATCCAGGTAGTAGATTCTTTGATAGCAGGTTGGGTCAAAGTACAACATTAACAGGCCGTAGTATTGCACGACATATGGCAGCAAAAGTTAATGAAGTTATTGCAGGCGAGTATAATCACAAAGGCAAAGCTATTGTATATGGCGACACTGACTCTACTTACTTTAGTGCATATCCAATGCTCAAGGAACAAATTGATGCAGGCGAACTTGCATGGGACAAGGATTCAATTACTGCATACTACGAAGCAGTATGTGAGGAAGTTAACAAGACTTTCCCTAGTTTCATGAATAGGTCGTTTCACACAACAATGGATCTTGGATCCATTATCGCAGCAGGCCGCGAGATTTGTGCAGTATCGGGTATCTTTATTACTAAGAAACGTTATGCAGCATTAGTATATGATTTAGAAGGCAAACGAGAAGACACTGACGGCAAGCCGGGCAAAGTTAAAGCAATGGGCTTAGACTTAAAGCGAAGTGATACTCCAGCGTTTATGCAAGAGTTTCTAAAGGAACTATTAATGATGACGTTAACTGGTAGTACAGAAGACACAGTTATTAAACGTATTATTGAATTCCGCAAAGAGTTTCGTGAAATGGAAAGCTGGGCAAAGGGCACTCCTAAACGTGTTAACAACCTAACTAAATTTAGAGGCGTTGTTAATAATTATGATAAGGTTAAGAACAAAGCTATTCGTGATGGACGTAGTGCGCAAGATGTTAAAAAGCCAATACTACCAGGTCATGTTAGAGCAGCACTAAACTGGAACACAATTAGAGAAATCAATGGCGATAAATACAGCATAGAGATAACAGACGGTATGAAAACTATTGTATGTAAACTAAAAGATAATCCACTTGGAATGACAAGTATTGGATATCCCACTGATGAGAAACGATTACCTGCATGGTTTACAGACTTAGTCTTTGACGATGCGTTAATGGAAGAAACTATAATTACAAAGAAGTTAGATAACTTACTTGGTGTGTTAAAATGGGATTTAGCGGCTGGCGCAGCACATAATACATTTGCAGACTTGTTTGATTTTTAAAGGAAATAGTAAATGGAAATCATAGGAATTAGTACAGTATTTGTTGCATTTTCAGCAATGTGGTTCTTGCTTGTACTATATATCGCTAGACGAACAATAGGTAAAAACCCAGGTGGAGTTAAGCTCATTTGTTGCTTAACTGTAATGGGACCAATCGGTTGGAGCATAATGCTAATTGCGTTCTTCTATGATTTAACTGATTTACTATTTCGCGATAATAAATAAAAATAATTTATAACTTGTTGAAAGCACACACTTTATTTGTGTGCTTTTTTTTGACTAACCGGTTGACAGACCAAGACATCTTGTAGTATAATAGTAGTATAAGTTAATTAAAGCGAGAAAGATTATGAACAGTGTACAAATTGCTAAGATGATTATCGACAACGGTTACTTAACTGATAAAGAGAATCGATACGATGATAACTCAATCAACTGGAACTTTGTGTCAGCTGATTTACACATTGATTCGCCATTAGAGTTTACGTTCGAAGCAGAACAAGCAGCGTTTGAATTGTTAGATGAATGCATCACTGATTTAAGCAACGTTACAGTAACACATTAAAAAGACATAAGTAATTGTATGAATGACAGACGCAAACTACAAACTTCATTTATTAATGAAACATACAATAACACATTTTGTATTAAGCCATTTACTGAAATTTGTAACAGCGCAGACGGTGCTCTAAAATTATGTTGCCAAGCAAGTGATGTTATCATATCTGCGCAGCAGTTGAATGGACGGACACTAGGCGACGCATTTGCTAACAGCGAAGAAATGCAACTTGTGCGCGAACAAATGCGCAACGGGCAACCTGTGGTAGGATGCGAAGAATGTTACAAGCAAGAAAAAACAACAGAAACTAGCCCACGTATCTATCACACATCAACTATACACAGTCAAACTCCTGACATTGTAAATAAAGCTTATAATGAAAATTACATTGAAGTGTTATCAATTGATGTAAAATTTGGCAACAAATGTAACTTGGCGTGTGTTATGTGCCGCCCTGGCAGTAGCAGTTTAATTGGATTAGAACAAAGAAAGACTCCAATGCCAAAAGAGTTAGACATGGGATTCGGCAATGACAAACCAATACACATAGAATTTAGCGATGATGAGTTTGAACACATTAAGCTGTTAGCGCCAGGCTTACGTAGAATTAAATCAACAGGCGGAGAGCCAATGTTGCTCCCAGGATTTAAAAAGCTATTGGAATTTTTAGTAGAGTCTGGGCATAGCAAACATATAGAATTTGTAACAGTAACAAACGGCACAGTAGCCAGTACCCAGATGCTAGATTTAATGTCGCAGTTTAAATTATTTAAACTGCAATGGAGTGTTGATGCAGTAGGTGACGCATATAACTATATACGATATCCTGGCAATTGGAGTGGTTTAACCAAAAAGCATAAACGTGTAATGGATGCCATCAGAGAACGCGGATACAGTGATACAATTAAAGTTGACATGACCGTAGCAGTAAGTGTATTAAACATAGATCAACTTGGGCCTATTATGCGATATGCAACAGAGCTAAGTATCAACGGTTCAGTTTATTATAACACAGTTGTTGATCCACCAATGCTACAGCCAGGATTGGCTACACAAAAACAAGTGCATAATGCAATTTCAGAATTACTAGAAGCGGTTCCGGATTATACAAAACATTGGCCAGCTAACAAAGTAAATGAGTGCTTAGGCGGGTTTGATGACATGCTATTAGACAACCAACGAGACATCCATTCAGATAAGGAATTACATCAGTCATTGCTCACTAAAATGGACTTAATGACTAATTACTGGGAAAGAGTTAGAAAGCTTAAAGTAGCAGACTATATAAAAACATACACTGTCACACTGTCACAACTGGAGAACAAATAAATGAAAATGTTTGAAACTGATGAAGAGTTACAAGAGTTCATTGATTATTTTGGCGACCTTTTACCAAATCCTGTTCATCATCCATTGCAAATGATGTGGTTTGCTCGCTGGTGGAAAGATATAGTAATTAAAAATAAAGAAGCTACTGTTAGTACAAAGGCAGCAGAATCAGACAACAAAAACGAACTTTAACCAAAGGCTGGAAATATATGAAACTTAATAAAGAATTTGCAATGATAGAAAAAACAGACATGAAAAATGACTATCAATGCTTGTTGCAGTTTGGTGAAGAATACGAACTAAGTATTATCAGCGGCAGAACTGCATATGGCCACGGAGCTACACCATATGAGATTGCTGTTTTTAAAGGTTCTGCATTTGTTCAGTTGCCTGGAATCACTGGCGACTACGAGGTAACAGGACATCTATCAGAAGAGAATGTCAATACTATTATTACAAAACTGTACGCAATGACAGGGCAACTACCAGTACAACTGTAACGTAATGGTTGACAATCATTGCTACATTGTTGTATAATAGTAGTATAATTAATTAAATAGGTAAAGAGTATGGATTATATTATATCAGGTATTTTGTGTGCAGCATTGGGATTTGTTGTTGCCGCTGTTGGCATGACAGCAACCACACAACTAGAAGATTACGAACTAGCTATCGGTGTATGTATAGAAAATAGTGGAGTAGACTACATGGTTATTAAAACTGGACAGTTTGAATCAGTTGATTACTTACAAACAGTTAAATGTCTCAATGGCGCAGAATTTGCATTAAATGGTCCACTTGATTAAATAAAAGGTTGACAACCAAGACATCTTGTCGTATAATATAGTTAAGTTAAACAAAAGAAGGAATAACGCAATGACAATGATTAATACAGTATTAGACCAAGTAGCACGAATGGACAGTGACGAGCTTAATCGTGTAGTAGACGCAATTAAACTACGCCGTACATTTATTGCACGTGATTCAGCTCGTTCGTTACGCATAGGCGACGCTGTTCAATTTACAGGACGCCGTAATGAAACTGTTACAGGTATTGTTAAGAAAATTAATGTAAAAACTGTTGTTGTAGACGCTGGCTACACTCAATGGAAGGTTCCAGCTAATCTTCTTTCTCCAGCAATTGCAATGCCTGCATAATAGTGGAAGAAACAGATTTGTGGTTAATTGGTGACAACTTATTAGTATTACTAACACCAATTGACGTATTTCTAATTAAGCTCAAAGGCACACCGCTAGAAATGTTTAATTTAACCACTAGTCTCAAAATGGAGAAAGAACTAGTACCTGTTGGATCTACTGCAACTGCATTTAATAATATCATTAAAAACGAAATTAATTTATAACTCATTGAAAGCGCACGATTAATATCTGCGCTTTCAGGTTGACAAGTAAGACGTCTTGCCGTATAATATATGTATAAGTTAAATAAACGGACTTAAACAATGAACATAATTACAATAACAGGCGGAACTAAAAGTCAACGTGACAAGACTGAGAGTATGATTCAGTTTTGCATTGAGATGCTTATGCCACGTATGCGTACATTGGATATTAACGTAAAGATAAAAGCAATCAGTGAAAATGCAATGGGTAATTGTTTAAGTGACACAACTAGAATATTTGATTTAGAAATTGATTCTACGTTACGCTTACGTAGATTGCTTGAAACTGTTGCACATGAAATGGTGCATGTTAAGCAATATGCACGTAAAGAATTAGATCATAGCACTAAGTGGCAAGGCAAAACAGTAAATCCTACTAAAGTTTCATACTGGGATCTACCTTGGGAAATAGAAGCAAACGGACGTGAAATAGGTTTGTTTGTACGATGGGCACAGGCAAGCGGTTATCGTAATGCAGCATGGGCTAACAACGTATAATATAAATACATAAACTGAGGTAGAATACAATGAAGAAATCACTTGTTAATATAGTAAGTAATTTAATGACAGGATTGATAGTTACTGGCGCAATACTTGTAGGCAAAGCTGCAGCGTCTGACAATAATGCTGCTAATATTGTAGCAGAACCAATGCCACAAATTGAAACAACAAATGAAGACTTTTTAATATTTGATGAAAAGGTATATCCAGAAGTACACTGTCTAGCGTTGAATATATACTATGAAACACGTGGCAGCAATTTAGCAGATCATTATGCAGTCGCTGATGTAGTGTTAAACCGCACAAATGACAATCGTTGGCCTAACACTATATGCGGTGTTGTTAAACAAGGCTACAAGCATACCGGTGGGCAAATGAAACGTAACCAGTGCCAGTTTAGCTGGTACTGTGACGGAAAGGCTGATGTGCCACAAGATGAAGATAGCTGGATACGTGCGCAAACAGTTGCATGGAAGATGGTATATTACGGCAACATGCGCGGCATAACAGAAGGCGCCAATCACTACCATGCATCATATGTTGATCCAAGCTGGGCAGCAGATATGCAAATTGTAGGTCGCATAGGCGCCCACATTTATTATCGCTGGAATTAAATAAACACATGGAACACAATAAAGATCAAGTTATAAAAGACAATTGGTTTACTAAGTTCCCACTAGGCAATGACGTTCCAGGAGAACGTCATTTCCGCGATGCTGTAGAAGAAGCAACTGCACTTGCGCCAGGGTGGAAAGCAGAAGATGTAAACTACATGTTTAATAATTGGTGTTATAGAGGAACAGCAGAACCAGCAATGTATGCACATGCAGCATTTGGATGCAGCTATACATTTGGAGCGGGAGTACAAGTTCCGTGGCCTGCATTGTTAAACGTTGTTAACTGTGGACAACCCGGCAGTAGCAATGATAAAATAGCACGTTTGGCAATATCTTACTGTGAACAGTTTAATCCATCGACTATATATGTTATGTGGACATTTGGGCAACGACGCGAGTGGGTAGATAAAAATGGAAACGTACAAGCGTTTAAAAATGTTACACCTGCAGAAGCAACTAATATGCTCAACAGCAACATAGTTAGTTGGGGCAATAGTCATGTATGCTTAATGAATGATTTAGCAGATGATTATAACTACACAAAGAACAGACTGTTAGTGCAAAGTTATTGCGCTGCAAACGACATCTATTTAATAGAAACTAACGTACTGGAAATCGACAAAGATATGTATAGCTCTGCGCGAGATGGTACTCACCCTGGCATGGATTGGCACTTAAATGTTACAGCATCACTTATTACTTAAAGACTGGTTTGACAATCATACTGCACTTGGTGGATACGTAGCGTCATCATACGTTGACTGGAATGTCGTACAAAATCCAATATATGATTTTGTAAAGTTACTAGAAGAATACAAACGGATTGACTACTTAAAAATAGAAGATTTTGCACAAGCAGACGCCACTAACAATAGCATGGTACATAGAGGCGTATTAGAAGATGTGTCAAAAATTAAATATCTAACTGAAGCTATTATGTCAGAAGAATTAATTTTCCATCCGCAAATAATACACGAACCCTGGTTCAATCGATATAGAGTACACCCAGGCAGTGGCAGGGCTATTGCATTATGGCTTTGTGGATTTACACAGTTCAAAACAATATACACACACTTTGCGGAACCAGGATTTAAACCTCCGGGTGATACTATTAAGATTGATAGTTGGAAATCACTAGGCACTGAGATATTAGTGCAAGGCAACCCTAGCCCACTCACTTCACAATCTAGATACCAAGTTGAAACATTCCAAGCATTTCCATCAACTGTTAAAGATATGTTTCTTACAAGCGACAAAGATAATATTTGGGCACCTGACATTGTTACAACAAAGCCATGGGAATTTCTAGTGTACAGCGAAGGCGACAAATTCTTAGACTATAAAAAAGAATGGCGTATGTATGGTTATGATTTGTATTCAGACTTACAACATAGCATTACACAAATTGGTAGAACTATATTTGAGTTCAGAGGCAACAAAGTAATTCGTGTAATTAGGGACAATGAAGTGTATAATTTTGTTGACTAATACACATTTTTAATGTATAATAATACTATGAATAAGGACTTGGCGTCACCCCTTCTAACTCTGCCGCTTATATGTTAACTACAGGAGATTAAAATGGCATATTTTTCAACTAAGCATTACGGGCACAACATTGGGCTCTCAGCGGTATTTAGACAACCCAACGCAGACCATTCACACTGTCATCTGTTACATGGATACAGTTTGGCATTTACATTTACGTTTGGATGTACAGAACTAGATCATAAGAACTGGGCAGTAGACTTTGGTGGATTAAAGCCGCTTAAACAATGGCTCGAGGATAACTTTGATCATAAAACAGCAATTGACAAAGACGATCCATACTTAGATAAGTTTATGGAACTGCAAGAACTTGACCTAGCAGAGATTGTTGTTATGGACGGTGTTGGTGCTGAGAAGTTTGCAGAACATGCATTTAACTTTGCCGACAAGCTAGTTCGTGAATTAACAAACGACCGTTGCTATTGTGTACAAGCAGAATGTGCAGAGCATAGTGCTAACTCAGCAATCTATGCTGCATAAATACTACACAATATATAGGAACAAATAAACATGAAAATAGCAGTAATTGGATGCGGCTTCGTTGGCGGCACTGTAGCAAACTTTCTAGAAGAACACAACGTTGATGTTGTAAGGGTTGATCCAAAAATAAAAGGTTCGCCGGAAGTACATGAATTACATGACATCGATGGCGCTATTATTGCAATAAATGCTCCCACACAAGACGATGGATGGGTTGACACTGGTGCAATACAGAAAGTAATTAATCAGTTAACTGAGAGTAACTTATCTATTGAGATTATGGTAAAAAGTACTATGCCAATGTTTAGTAGTTTTAGTAACTACAAATGGCATGATTGTATTGTTTTTAATCCAGAATTTTTAAGACAGGATACAGCAGCAGAAGACTTCGCAACACAAGATACATTTATCATTGGTGTTGATCCAACAATAATTACATCACTTACACCAGCAAGTGAAAATTCACATGCTATGTTTTGGACAGATGTTTTTGCTCCATTGTTGCCAAATACAAAGTTTGTATACACAGACCGCGAAACGGCAGCAATGGTCAAGTACACACATAATGCATGGTTAGCCACAAAGGTTGCGTTTTTCCATGAAATAAGTATTCAGATGCCTGGACACTCTAGTTACGCTGAAATGACCGAGATACTTAGTAACATGGCTAACATCGGTCCTAGTCATATGCAAACGCCTAACTCTGATGGGCAACTTGGATACGGTGGAACATGTTTTCCAAAAGATGTAATTGCTATGTCATCATTCTTACAACACAACATATTGGACACGGTATGGCACGTAAATGCCGATCTAAAAAAAAGTCGTGAGAAAATAGATTCTAGGTATTATATTAGTAGCAAAATACCAGCTGGTGATTATATAGTAATTATAGGAACAAGCCACACATATGGACAATGTAATGGGAAACGAATCAATGCATTTCCTCATTATTTAGAACAAGGACTTGATAATATAAAAGTTGTAAATATTGGAAAGCCAGGAGCAACAAATGTCGACTTGGCAGATATAGTAAATCAACTTAACGTAAATGGATGGTTTGGCGACCGTTGCAAACTTGTATTATTGGAAACGAGATGCACAGAAAATACAGTGGCCGTTAGTGTTGACACACTAGTAGATAAAGACAGCTTTGTTAAAGTAATAGACGGTAGATATTTCAATAGACGAAACGAGTCTATAATCAACGGGACTAGCATGACAGTACAGCGAATAGACGAAGAGACTGATTCAGATATATTTGCACCAAGCACTGCAGACACATATTCACACACATATGGTGCGCATGATATTAGTAAAGAATATATCAAAGAACGAGCACTTGCTGCATATAACGATTCTGTTGAGATATCCGGTGCAGCAATAACAAGCACACATAATTGGTTAGCACATGAGTTAGGATACAACGCAAATAGTTTAGCAGCATCAAATCAAGACTTGATTTTAATAGAGTCAATGGTAAACCTAATCAAGGGAACAGGATGTAATGTTCATTGGTTTCTAGTTGATAAGCGCGATGAGCTGTTAGACGAACAGCGATTTTTACGAGGCAATACTAGCGATGTGTTCATGGACGCTCTACTGCCACATAGCGTATCTAAAATGTTATGCGCTTATCACGGCACTGATACAATATACGACCAGGCAATAGATACTACTATTACATGTGACTGCGGACATCTTAACGAAGAAGGTAGCATTCAAGCAGCTAATTTGATGTTACCATATGTAAAAAAAGCATTAGCACATAACGGAGAGAACAAAGTATGACATATGTTGTAAAAGATGAATGCATTAAATGCAAATATACAGACTGTGTCGAAGTCTGTCCGGTAGATTGTTTTTATGAAGGCGAAAACTTCTTAGCAATTAATCCAGACGAATGCATTGATTGTGGTGTATGCGAGCCAGAATGTCCAGCAGGCGCTATTGTGCCAGACACTGCACTTGCAAAAGACGACCCAGTAGATTGGGTAGCATTGAATCAGAAATATGCAGACATGTGGCCAGTTATTACACAGGCTCGTGAAGCAATGCCGGATGCAGATAAGTTTAACCCAAAGGAAGGCTATACAGGCCCAAATAAATTAATTGAATTAAGTGAACTGCCCGGAGAGGGCAATTAAAAAGAGAGAGACTATTATGAGAACTAAAGAAGAAATTTTAGAAGAAGTAGACCATATCATGGAAAAATATGTTACACCCAACGTAGCACAACATGGTGGTCAAGTAAACATACTTGGGTTTAATATGGACACGGGTATACTATCCACACAGTTAAGTGGTAGTTGCAGCGGATGTGCTAGTAGTACCGAAACGCTAAAACTTGGAATTGAAAACACACTGATGCATTTCATTGAAGAAGTAAAAGGAGTAACGGGTGAAGACGATCCAATGTTTAACGATCCTTACTATTCACCTGATACTGGGTTTGATGACTTTGGCGATGGGCTAGAAGGCTAATGGCAGTAAAGGTATTCTTTATTGCGCACATCAAAGACTTCAACGATTCGTACAATGACTATGTTAAGCGAGTACGGGAACTAGGTGAGCAACATCCTGGTTTTATTAGCTTAGAAAGTGAAGAGAAGGGTGACATTGAAATTACTATTACCACATGGCGTAGTAGAGAAGATGTCGCTGATTGGGCTAAGGATCCAGTACACATGAGCGCCAAGGCAAAATGGCGCGAATGGTACCATTGGGTAAAAGGCATACACGTGGATGTAGTAGATGAATAAAAAAATAGCAATATGTGTAAGCGGGCAAACTCGAGGCATAGTTGAACACGGTGACAAGTTTCTTGACACATTACATGACCTGTTTGGCAATCACGAGTACGATTTATTTGGACACACATGGGATGACCAAGATGATCCACTGCCTGATGTATTGAACAGATTTACAAGTTACAAAAAGCAGCCACAAAGTGAAATGTGGGATGCTGTATTATCAGTGTGTTCAGACGAGAGCGGACATAGACTAGAGCCCAGTGATTTCGTGTCCTGGCGCGACTATTTCTGGGACCGACCTGAATATGTAGATATGATGAATGGCAAGGGTGATTTAGATTTATTAGAATTTATGCAACAAAATGTGTATGGTGCCATGGGACAATTATGGTCAGCGCATGAATGTATGCTATCGGCTACATCAGATATAGGCCACGACAAATACGACATCGTTATTAGGTTGCGATGGGACGCATCCATACTGCAACCGTATTGGCTAGATAGCCCATCGCATGAAGTTCTTGCAGAAGTGCATAATGGATATGTACATGATTTTCGTAGCACACTTGATAAATGTATACGAGCTACTAGATCTGGCATAGAAACTGACCGTTTAAACAATAGACGAATCAATGAAGGTGATGTTTTCATTACACTCGAAAGTGTTGTAATAAACGCAAAAGGCGCGTTTTTTAATGATTTTATTTTTGTCATGAAGAACTCTTCTTTATTGGGATCAGGAGTATCGGCACATTCGACAAGAGATCTGATGCGGAAAATAGCAGTAAGAATGAAGTATCATCAGGTTGTTTCTGAGCCAATGCCCGCATCACACACATTGTGGATGGAATATTTTCAAGAATACCAATTACACTTAGTACCAATATTACCTGACGTTGTTCAGCGCCTTGGTGATAAAGCACAAAGTTTCAACACGAAATGGGATATTTAAAAAGGACACCCAATGGAAAACATCGAAGAATATATCAGAACAGTACCAGACTATCCAATTAAAGGTGTAAACTTTTACGACATGAATAGTTTATTTAGTAGCCCAATATGGTTTGAATGTGTAGAAGCAATAGCATACAGTGTTGCTGAACACAAGACCATAACACACATTGTTGGGATTGAAAGCCGTGGATTTGTAGTTGGTGCAGCAATTGCGCAGGCATTAGGCGTGCCTTTTACAATGATTCGAAAGAAAGGCGCTAAATACCCTGGTAAGCTAATAGAAGAAACATACGAACTTGAATATGGTACAGACACACTAACACTTCAAGAAGGTATTTTAGGACATACTAGCCGTGTTATAATCGCGGATGATCTAGTAGCAACAGGTGGAAGCATGATGGCTTCTAAGAGACTAATTGAAAAGACAGGTGCAAAAGTACTTGGCGGCGTAACAGTTGTAGATCTCAGTTATTTACACTCAGCAGAATTTAATATTCCACTGATATCAACATATGAGGCAACAGAATGATTAACGTAACAGACAAAGCAAAAGCTCACATACTGGGCATTAGTGAAATGAACGAAAACAAGATCGTGCTACTTGGAATGCGCGGTGGTGGTTGTGCAGGATTTTCATACACATGGAATATGAAAACACTAGATGAACTAGATGAATACTCGGATGAGATTATTCCACTAGGCAATGGCGCCACTCTAGCAATAAACGGAGCCAGTCTAATGTATTTGTACGGATGCACAATTGATTTAAAGCAAGATTTATTTGGTACAATGCTAGAAATCAAATCACCTGCTGCATCAAGCGCATGTGGATGTGGCGAAAGTATTAACTTTGATATGGAAAAAGTAGAAGTTAATATGGAAAAAGTTACAGAGCTAAAAATACCACAAAAGTAATTGACAAATACTGTTTTATGTATTATACTTGTATATATTATAAACTATTATAAACTATAAGGAACTACACAATGACTAAACAAATTGACCTCAACGCATACAGCGACTTTGTGCAAGAAGTAACAAGCGATGCGAGTAATGATATGGAAACAATGATTACTCGCATGCGCGAACTAAACGAAACTGTGAACATCAGTCTACTAATGACAGGCGCAGTGGGACTTAGTGCAGAAGGCGGCGAACTCATGGAAATTGTAAAAAAGTGTATCTTTCAAGGCAAGCCTATGAATGAAGACACAGTGTTTCACATGAAGCGCGAACTAGGCGACATTGCTTGGTACTTTATTAATTCATGTCGTGCAATTGGTGAAGATCCAAATGATGTGTTTGCGGAAAATGTACGTAAACTAGAATCACGTTACCCAGGTGGCGAATTTGATCCATACTACAGCGAGAACAGGCAAGACGGTGATTTATGATCGAGTACAAAGGCAAAGATTTAACTGAACTAAACTTCAACGAATGTATTGAATTTGAGAAGGAGTTGCTAAAGAAAGTATTGTTGGCATCTCGTTCTAACATGGGCGATGATGTCATACATCAAATTCATGTATGGATTGATATGTTACGGCACCAGAAGAATGAATCTTTACAGAAAGAAATAGCATTATCTAACAAAGATGAAAAGCCAGATGGGATCGTGTTTGACACTGATCCAACACCATTAGAAATTATCGACAAAGATGAATGATGTATTTGGATGCTGGTACGAACCTGGGGATGCTGGCACCTGGTTAACATGGTTTATTAATCAACACAATGATTATCCTAAGTTTACAAAGAAAACTAGATTCGAACAAGAAGATAATGCACTTGGTCACATAGCCACAGACTATAGCTGTTTTAATAGCGACTGGCACATTGAAGATTGGTCAGAGTATGACAGCAAAGAAACATGGTCAGAGTATGTCAAAAAGATCAGCCAGCTAAATGATGAAACTACTTCATCTGTGTGCTATAAGCTATTACCATGGCACAATCCATTTTGCTTAGAACCTGATGAAATAGTAGACGAAACGCCAGCAGAGTTGTGTGTACGCTTATTAACAGAAAGTAATACAAAGGCAGTTATTATGCCTGTTGTTACTGTTGATTATGAATTGTTTGCTAAACGGTTAGCATTTATTAGACCAAGGTTCACAACAGCAGACGCACGTACTGCATACAAGCAACGCATAGAGCGCATATATGATAACACATTAAGTATGATGCGTCCACACGTTACAGTACACACAGTAAGCGTAGACAAGCTTATACTGCACACAGACGATGCAGAGTACAACAAGCTACTAGACGTGCTACAACAGCCTGCTATTGCTAATTGGAAGGAACTATGCACAGAGTATTATGCAACAGTTCTACAACCACTTGAATCAATTGCAGACGTAGAATTTGACAGTAGACCTGAAACATTAGAAGGCAACGGCGAGAACCCATATTCATGAAACGATTCTGTGTGTTATATAGCAATGGATTAAGTGGTACATGGCTAACATGGTTTATTAATCAACACACAGGGTTTCCAACTAGGCTCGAATTGGATAAAGAATATAGCGATCCAGCATTTCCTGATAGAATAACTGATTACACTACACAGCCAAAATGGTGGTATGGTGTTCAAGCATGGGAAGATTTTATAGCATATGTGGACAGAATGGATCACCCCAATGGCCAAGAAGACATTCCTGGGATACGATGGGGATACGATAACTTAGCGTTTAAGGTGCAACCATATCACGAGTTCTTTGGACCTGGTATGAATACAACAGATGCCCATGCCGCAGCTAGATTTGTGCTAGCACAAAGTAACTGTAAGCAGGTTATTGTTCCACTTGCAGACAGTGTGTTTTTTGAACCTATATATAATAGACTAGTCGCAATACGCCCGCAAATGTTGATTGACAAAAACCCAAAGAACTGGTATAATAAGGAACTATATACACATATCGAAAAAGAAATTGGGGTTCCAGTTCTTAGACTGGACATTGGCAAGATATTTAACATAGATGACACAGAGTACGAAAAACTTTTAGAAGTATTAGGTGTACCTGCATTAAGTAACTGGAAGGAACTTGTCAATGATTGCGTTAACGAAATTTATAGTAATTATAAATGAAGTATAATCTTATGAAAACTAATAACAATGGACAAACAGTGTTAAATCAAATGGATCTTATTGACGGATGGTTATCTGGACACAGTCCTAATTCTGTAATCATGGGTGATGTAGAACCGATAAATATCTATAACGAATGGTGCGAGTTGTACGATATAGAACAAAAGATAAAAGCAGCACCTGAATATACAAAAGAGAATTACATCGAAAACTGCATGGGCAACTGGAACATGCCAGATCAATACAAACTGTTGTCCATTGAAGAACTACTGTTAGAGAAACTAGACACACTAGGATACGACAATAACAGTGAACAGTTTTTACGTGTTAGACAAGAATTCCAAGAATACGAAAAGCGTGGAATGATTATTGTTTTAAAGTTTTTGGTATACCTATTGGATGTGTGCAAAGAGCACAACATTGTTTTAGGAGTTGGAAGAGGCAGTAGTGTCGCAAGTTATGTATTATTCCTAATGGGCATACATAGAGTCGACAGTATAAAATATGAACTAGACATAAAGGAGTTTTTAAAATGAGTATTAAATCAGCCCGCGGTAGAAATGTAGACATGAAAGCACTTGCCGCAAAGAACGAAAACACACGCGCAATTAGCAATATGCCAATTAATGCACGTGGAGATATAATTGATAATCGTGGAGAAGTTACTATGCCACGAGAGACTATTGCAAAGGAATTTTATAAGAACCATGTTCCTGGATCAGATGAAAAAACAATAGGTATCAAAGAAGATACTAATATAGTTAACACAATCGCTGATAAGATTGTTGATAAACCTGTTGCTAAACCAGCAGAGCAACCAGCAGAG
>Ga0308005_10000017_pt1 | contig 62029 bp, 44 predicted proteins | sample Neamet67_FD_203142 | JGI IMG/M metagenome (GOLD analysis project Ga0308005, IMG submission 203142) | Marine microbial communities from water near the shore, Antarctic Ocean - #67 | ecosystem: Environmental > Aquatic > Marine > Unclassified | place: Southern Ocean | collected 2014-06-07 | reverse complement strand
AAAGAGGCCGCGACACCGCGAGGGTTGTCTTCACTCCCAACGGAGATCTCATCGCCGCCTTCGCGGACAAATCCCTTGCTCGCTTCGCGCCAGCTTCGTGGCGCAAGATGCGCCAGATTGGTGACGGGACCAGCGCCAAACCCTTCTCCGGACGCGTCCTCGCCCTCGCTTTCCATCCGCGTGGCGGACTGCTCGCCACCGGAAGCGGAATCCCTTCGCGGCGTGGCGAACTCAAACTCTGGAACGTGCACAATGGGACCCGGAAAAACGAGATCACCAAGCCACACGATGACACCATCACCGGCCTGGCCTTCTCACCGGATGGAGAGCAGCTCGCCACGGCCTCCACCGATCGATTGGTGAAACTCCATCGTCTTGATACCGGCGCGCTCCTTCACAAGATGGAAGGTCACACCAATCATGTTCTTGACGTCGCTTGGAGTGCCGACGGTCAGACGATTGCGTCGGCCGGCGCAGACAAGGTGACAAAACTGTGGAGTGCCGAGACGGGCAAGCAGACAAAGTCAGAGGGCGGATACCGGAAGGAAGTCACCTCGATCGAGTTTCTCGGAACCGGCAATGCTCTCCTTAGTTCCGCCGGCGACAAGACAGTGAAGGCTGCGGGGCAAAATTTGGGCGGAATCGAAAGTTTTGTCTACACCGTGACCGCCTCTCCTGATGGCCGGATCATCGTCGCTGGTGGCGAAGGCGGCATCCTGCGTGTGTGGCGCGCCAAGGATCGGAAGCTGTTGCACTCTTTTCCCCCTCTGAAGAAAGAGGCAAAAACGGTGGAGCGGTAGACAGGGCGCCCCTAGCATCGCAGAAAGGAGCCACCCATTGAGCTCGATGTCTCGCCCCAAAGCTTATTTTCCAGAGGGATCGGAAGCGTTCGGCTCTCCTGCCTTGGGCGCTGCTTTCTTCTTTTGCACACCACTTTTCGCTTTCTTTACTTTCGGCTTCTTCGCAGGACGCACCAGCTCGAGCTCTCCGCCTTCACCTGTCTCTTTCATTTCAAAGCCAAGGGTCAGGGACTTCTTGTCTACGACCTTATGAGAGATTTTGAGCTCCACTTCCTGACCATCGGAAGTGTTCTGAGTGAGATCGAGAATCGCGACGCCCTCCTGGGCGGACCAGGTCCCACGGCCAAGTTCTCCCTTTGAGTTCACTCCCATGTGGAGGACCGTTTCCGATCCTTGATCGTAGACAATGAGTGCAGAGGAAGTGCTGTCTTCCGTCTTGAGGATCAGCTCTACTGCGTGGCCCTTGATCTTCCACTTGTAGGTGATTCTGAACTTTTCTCCATTGGTGTCGGCATCGACCCAGGTGCCTAACATTTTGTCAATTCCCTCGGACTTCATCACGTCACCAAGGGTATCCGCTTGGAGGTTGGAAGTTGTGAAGCTGATCGAGAAGGCGGCAATGGATAAGATTGTGGCAAGTTTCTTCATGATTCTGGAGATTATAATGTATTTATATCTTGGTGTTTTTGAGATAGCCCTGATTTCAGGACGATGAAAGGGTGAAATTTCTAGCGAAGTTGGTCAAGCGATCTTGTTACCGGGCCAGCGCCGGATCTACGGCGTTGGCCAGGGTGTGGGCATTGCCTTACGGTAATTGATGAATGGAAGCGTGGATGACGCGCTTGATCTTGTTTCCGAAATCGCAGGAGATCTCCATGCCCCAGGTTGGCTCTAAGTCGGGGATGGTGAGGCTTGCTTGCTTGCCGGAGATCGTCACTTCGGTGACTTCCAAGGCGCGTTCGTCGTAGTGTTTGGACCCGTAGTTGGCGGTGCGCTTGAGGTTCCATACTTTGACCTTGAAGCTGGCCTTGGCAGGGACAGGGTCACTGAAGGTGATCTTGTATTTGCCTTTCGAGGCTTCCGTTTTGATTGGCAGGTAGCTTGGCTTTCCGGTTGCCCGGATGCGGCAAAAGGAACCGTCGGCTTGCCGGCTACCGGCCCAGGCGAACATCCCGGCGGCGTAGAGTTGCTTGTTGACGGGATGAAAGCGCCCACGGTGAAGGCCGGAGGGAGCGGCTTCGATGGGGAGGGCGCACATCCCGCCTTGAGCTTGACCGTTTAGCACTTCGTGCGGGACGGTGTAGACTTTGCCGTAGCCGTAGCTGAGGTTGAGGAGGGTGCCGTTGAGGGAACCCCATGCGGCATCTTCTGGAACCCAGAGGAGTTCGGCGGGGGAGCGGTCGAAGGCGTTGGTGATCCAAGTCAGCGGTTGCTCCATCGCTTCATCAGAGCTGTCGGTGACGTTGTGATAGCCAAACATGTTGCCATAGAATCCACCTTCCTTGACGTAGTTGATTCGGTTCTTCGGGTTCCAGTGGCCTTCTTGATCGGTGACGATCCAGGTGCCGTCCGGGTTGAGGCAAACTCCGTTGGCGGCGCGGAATCCACTCGCGACGATTTCGGTGGTCGCGCCATCCGGGCTGACGCGGAGGAGGGTGCCGTGGTGGGGGACGACGGCCTTCTTTGCATGGCGGGCCGACTTGGCGTAGTAGAAGTTTCCTTTCTCATCGGTTTGCAGGCCCATCGCAAATTCGTGGAAGTGTTCGGTGACCTGGTGATCGTTGTTGAAGGCTTCCACGTAATCGATTTCCTCGTCGCCATTCAGGTCGTGGAGGCGGGCGAGTTGGTCCCGGCAGGTGACGTAGATGGTGTTGTCGACGATTTTTAGGCCGAGAGGCTGGAAGAGACCGGTGCAGATGCGGCGCCACTTAAGTTCCTTGAGGTCGCCGGCTACGCCATCGACGAGCCAAACATCGCCGAGCCAGGTGCAGACGGCGGCGCGGTCCGGGTTCTTCGGGAAAAAGTCGAAGCCCCCGAGGCGCATCCAGGAGTTCCAGGGATTATCGCCTTTGTTGGGAATCGTGAGGATGTCGTAGGCGAAGGGATCATCGTCATTGCCGAGTGTTCCCGCGGTGATGACCGGGTCGGGGTATTGGGCTGGTCCGCCTTTCGTCAATGGCGTGAGGGCGGCAGGTTCGGTGAGGGCCGCGCTGAGTTCGGCAGCTTCCATGTTGCCGAATCCAAGAATGAATCGGGCAGGAGTGGCGGAGGCGGGGATGCGGAGGTAGACGCCGTCGTCCTTGCGTTCGAGGCTCACGCCTACGGTGCCCTTCAGGGCCACGGCAAATCCATCCTCGGGAGGAGTAATCCGACTGAGGAGGTCGTGAGAGGATTTAGCGACGTTCAAGGTGCGGGTGAAAACTTCTTGGGTTACTCCAGTGAGGAGGCCGGGGAGTTCGAGAATCTCGGTCTTGCCGACACGGTAGTGAATGATCGTCTGTTGGTCGTATCGGTAGCGTCCGAGGTAGCGCACCCAATCTTGGGGAAGGGGGCCGTAGTGGCGATTGTCACGACCAATGACGCGTTCATCTTCCCAGGAATGTTTGGTGGGGTGCTCCCACGCGGGGGCGTCGGGATTGATGAACAAGGGCTCGCCGGCAATGCTGGTGTGGCTGCCGTGGGAACCATCGAAGGCGATGCCCCGCCAATCGACGAAATCGCCCGAGTAGGCGGTGGCGACACGCATGGTGTCTTCGTCATAGACCATCCAGGCCTTGCCTTTGGAGACGCCGCCTTCGCCCTGATCGAGGCGCACGTTGATTCCCTTTTGCGCGATATTCTTGTCCTTGTCGCGGGCTCCACGATTGATTTGGTAGGTCCAATTAAGGGCCGGGCCGAAATCCATGAGTTCGAAGGGCTTACCCTGTTTGGCGAGGGTAGGGCTCTTCGGAACCTTGGGGAGGTCGAGGGCTTTGGGGAGACTGGCGAGGTAGGCCTCGGTGGGTTCGAAGTATTGGCTTTTGTTGAGGGGCTTCAGGAAGGTTTCGCGAATGTATTGGATGGCGGCATACTTTTGCCCTGCATCAAATTGAGCCTGTGGCACCATCAGCCCGTATCCCTTTTCCAGAGTCTGGAACATGCGGTAAGGATCACTGCCGTTTTTAAGGGGAGCCTCGTGAAATTTCAGGGCGGTGGGCAGGCTTCCTTCTTTGTTTTGATCACCGTGGCAGGTGATGCAGAGAGTCTGGTAGATGACTTTCCCTTCGGTGAGCGTCTTCTTGTTCCAGCCTCGGATCAGTTTGGCGTGATCTGTGATTTCGAGGGGCTGAACCCAGGCCTTTTTGCCGGTGAAGCTCTTGTCGGCCTTGAGGTTGAGTTGAACCGGAGTTCCGGCTTGTCCAAGTCCGCCGAAGGTTTCGCCGTGCTCGCTGGCGGACCAATTGAGATCGGGAGTGTTGATGGCCTCAACGTCGCCTTTGAGTAGTGAAGTGAGTTCGGCGCCCTCAAGGGAGCGCGTCCAATAGCGGAGGTTGGAAACGGTGCCCTTGTTTAATGGGCCGGTGAAGTCGCTTGCTCCGAGACCGATCTTGAAGAGGTGACTCGAGACGTCTTCAGAGTTTAGCTTTTCCGTTCCGATGGATCGGCCGTCGACGGCGAGGTCGATCATTCCTTTGCTGGAGCGTAGGACGACCCGGTGTGTTTTGCCATCGCTAACGACAGGCCCACTGAGATCTCCGACCCAGCCGACGTCATAAGTGAGTCGACCACCCTTGATAAAGAGGGCTTTGCTGCCTTCGGACCACAGTCCTTCTGGGGCGCATTTTGAGAAGATGGTGCCATCGCCGGTGGATTGGAAGGACGCCGCGACTGTGAAATCTTGGTCGGTGCGGAGGGCCTTGTCGTCCGAGGTGAAGGATTGATCTCCGCCGGCTGGGAGGGATTTGTTCTGATGGAGCGCCTTGCCATCGATCCAGGCGCTGAGCTGGGTGGGTCGTGATCCGGTCTGCTGGTAGGTCAACTCAAGGATGTGGGCGCCGCCGGGGAGGGTGAGGCTGAATCCTTTGGTGACCAAAAGTTCAGAAGCGGTGTCCGATTGATAATCGAGATGGAGGCGGAAGTTGGCGAGTTCGCGCGATTTGTAGCCATTTTCAAAGATTGGAAATTGGGTCTGCACCACCGTCTTAGCCGGGATGATGGGGACTTGGCCGAAGGCCGAGATTGAACCGAGTGCGAGGGAGAAAAGGACGGTGGATAGGATATTATTGCGCATCGTGAACTGAAATGAATGGTCTGAGCAGGAGAATGAAACTGTGGACGGATAGAACGTGCCTTAGGGTGAGGGTATTGCAACGACTGTTGGCTGCCAGGAATTTTCTTATTTGAGGGGACCTCGTGGGTGCGGCCTTTAAGGGATCGGAAAGGGGAGAAGGGGGCGCTCCCTAGCTCATCAGTTCGCCGAGTGGTCCGTCTTGGTGGATAGAGGCGCCAAGGCCGAGGTCGCGGTCGCCGTAGCGGTCGCTGGGCATGCCGGCGGCGTGGAGCAGGGACATGTGTAGATTGGCAAGCGTCCGATGGCCCGGTTGATTGTAGGTCGGGTAGTGGAGGTAGCGACCGGTCTTGAAGGCGCCGTTCATGTTTCCGAGGACGAGAAGGGGCATGTTCTCATAGCCGGTGTGGTGCTGCGAGCCCGCGTCGCTGAGGAAGACGATGATGGTGTTGTCCAACATCGTGCCGTTGCCTTCGGGAACTGCTTTGAGTTTGGTGGCAAGGCCGGAGATGAGTTCCATCTGATAGGTTCGGATCGTATCTCGCATCAAGCGGCCGTCTTTCCAGTTTGATTCGAAGCGGTCGTTCATGCCCTCGACGTCGGCGGTGTGGCCGATTTCGTGCAAGGAAATTTTCTTCATGCGTTCGTGTTCGAATCCCTGATAGCGGACTTCAAGTTGGTCGGCGCGAATGGTGACAACATTGGTCAGTCCGGTGACCAAGGATGCTGCGGCGAGGTCGAAGTGGGCTTCGAGTCGGTGGGTTTCGATTTCGGAAGTATACTTGTCATCGAGTTCCGGGGCGTGCTCGCGCAAGGTGCTTGCCATTTTGGTGAGCTTTACCTTGCGATCGCGAAGCGCTTCAAACCCATGGAGGTAGTGATCGAGTTTTTCCCGTTCTTCTGAGTTGAGCGACTTCTTGGCATTCTTCACGTCGTTGACAAGAAAGTCCATGAGGTTGCGGTCGGTCTCGGTTTCGATCTTGGCGCTGTCCCCGGTGAGGATGGTTCCGAAGATGTCCTTGTAGGCCAGCATGGCGGAGGCGTAGGCCGCGGTCCGAGTGTTTTTTCCTTGGGCGGAGATGTTGAGGTAGCGGAAGAGTTCGCCGGGTTTGGTGCCGATGTGGAAGGCGAGTTGAGGGAAGATGCCGGGGAACTGTTTGGCGAGGGTTGCGTCGAGGGTTTCTTTGCGTGGTGGGGCATGGTCACCGGAGGTGTAGGAGCCAAGGATGCCGTAGTGTCCGCCGTGGGGGCCCTTGCAAATCTTGCTGGAGAGGCCCTGCATAATGGTCAGTTGATCCTTGAAGGGTTCCAGCGATTTCATGCTCGGGTCGAGGGAGTGGTTCGCAAGGGGTTCGTCGACCATCGTTTCTGATTTGAAGCGATCCACACCGTATTTCTCCAGTCCTTTAGGGACGATTCCGAAGGGCCGCAGGCCGTTGCCGCGCACCACGAAGACAAAGCGTTTGGGCAATGCCTCAACCGTGCCTGCGGCGTGGGCGCGCATGTGTTGCATGAAGGGAGCAAGAGCCAGCGAGCCGGCCCCGATATTGCGGAGGAAGTCTCTTCTAGGAATCATGGTATTATTTGCGGTAGAGGAAGGAATCGGAGGTCAGGAGGGAGATTAGCATTTCTTTGAAGCTTCCACCATTTTCAAGATAGGCCTTGTCGGCGGCGATGAGGGTGGGTGAGTCAGTGAAGGTTTCGTTGCGCCCCATCCAGTAGCGGAAGGCGTGGCGAATGAAGGATTGGCGGGCTCGCTCAGATTTTGCGAGGCGTTGGGTGAGGTCGATGGCATCCTTCACTGGGCCATCCAAAGCCGGGTTGCCGGTTCCGGACAGGACACCACTCGTATCGACTGGCTTGGCCTCGGGGACTGGAGCGACCATCGCGGCAAGACGACGCTCCAGGTCTGCGATGCGGCGATGTTGCTCGGCGTCTTCCATCTTGGACCAGGTTTCTACTTCCTTGGTCCAGCGGCTGACATTTTTTTCATATCCGCGTTGCGCGGCAGTGTAATTTTTAACGTCCTTCGCCGGAGGTTTGAGTTCGGCGAGTTTTTTTTGAGCTTCCGCGACCTTCTTGGCGCGTCCCTTGGCATCGTAGCCGCGCCATTCTTTGAGTTCTTTTTTCCACCCGGCTTTCTGTCCTTCGTATCTGCGCTTCTCCTTGAAGTAGGCATCGGCATCGCCCAAGACGATCTGTGTGCGGTATCGGCCGAAATCGTCGTAGGCCTCGAAGGGCTCGCCGAGGGGGTTCATTTGTTTGTGACAACGCCAGCACTCGGCGGGGCGGATCACATCAAGGCGTTCCCGCAGGGTGCGGTGAGGGTCTTCCGGGATCTTGGCATCCACCCCGATGGGGACGTCGGGAACCATGTCGGCGAGGAGGTGCTCACGAATCCATTTGCCGCGGCGGATCGGATCGTTGTCAAAGTTTCCACTGTGCGCGACCAACCAGGCCGGGTGGGTGAGCATGCCGGCTCGTTGGTTCTTGGGCAGGGAGATATACTCTCCGGGTCCACGGCGAATGGCGGCCGCTTGCTCGCGATCAAGGTTATAGGCGCTGACATGGCTTGACTCGACCCCCGGCCACTTGCCCGCTTTGATGATGGCGGCGACCTGGCCTTCATACTTGGCCTTGAAGTGGTCCTTCGCTTTCAGGTTGTTGCCTTCGAAGAGGTGCTTCAGTCGGTCCCGGTTCGAATAGTCCATCGGGTAATCGTTCGTGGTTAGGAGCTCAGCCAAGACATTTTGGTCCTTCTCCAAGATACTCAGCACCAGCATGTCGGCATCCTTGCGCAGTCGATTGGCGTGGTGGGTTCCGTTGCGTTCTTTGTCCTTGAAGACATCGGCGACGGCGGTGTAGCCGAAGAATTCCTGGAAGAAGCGCAGGACGCGGGGTTGGCGCTGGTAGTAGTCTTCGCCCCAGCGATGATACATTGGGTAGTTCCAATACCTCTTGTCGGTGTCCTCAAGGTCGAGGATGCGTCGTAGCTCGAGTGCCACGTCTTTTTTGGTCGCGAGCGTTCCTTCAGACGCCGCTTTGAGCAGGTTTTGGTCTGGCATGTCATGGAAGGCAAAGGAAAGGGCGTAGGCGGTTTCTGTGGGGCTGAGCATCCGGCGTCCGTCGGGTTGTTCTTCTCCCAATCCGACTTCGAGCCGGTAGACGAATTCCTGGGACATGAGCATGCTCACGATCAAGGTTTGCATGGCACGCTTGAGGTCGCTGATTTTCCGGTTCTTGTTAAAGAGGCCGTCGATGTAGCGAGCCCGGTCGTCCTCGGAGGGGAGTCGCTGAAAGATCATTTGGAAGAGACTATTCATTGCCTTCTGAACGGTCTCCTCGTTGATTTCCGCATCTTCTTTAAACAGCGGGTTGAGTGAGCGGTTGATGTGGCTTCTTTCCGAGGATAAGAGGTTTTCAGCGATGACGTTGCTGTTGCGCAGCATCGTCTTGATGGTCGATTCATCCGCAAAGAGGCTGGTGTAATCCTGGATTCCCTTCCCACCCAATCCGAGGAGTGGTTGGGAAACCTGAGTGCGCATTTCCCGGGCGAAGCGGTCGTAGATGTAGGGGCTCTTGCGCCAAAGGCGGGAGGGGGAGAAGGCCGGGCCGGTATGTTCGCCGCTGAAGAGTTCTTCGTGGTTGATGCGATTTGCTTGGTGGGGGAGCCGAAGTTTTCCTTCGTCCTGGCCGCGGCCGATCTTGCGCAGTTCGGCGGTGATCCATCCGAGCACCTTGCTGCGTTCGATTTTAGACGGTTGATCTTCGTCCTCGGGTGGCATGTCATGAAGGCTGACCATTTCGAGAATTTTTTCCCAACGAACGACGTCCTTTCCATCAGTGATCACTCCGTCAATGTCGTGCAGGAAGAACTTGGCCTTTTTCTTTTTCTCGCCGTGGCACTTGACGCAGCGCTGTTCGAGGAAGGGTTGAATTTCGGTTTTGAATTCAGCGGGATTGGTGGAGGTGAATGGTTCTTCCGCGCGAAGAGAGGAAGAGGTCAAGGCAGCTCCGGCGAAGAGGAGGTTCAAGAGCGCAGCAGTCCCGACGAATCGATGATGGGTTCGAGAGGGCTGTTGGGGTAAAATTTTCACGGTGGAATGATCCAGAGGTTTAGGAAGTCTGACGGTGTGAGCTATGCTGAAAGGAGATCCCGTGTCATATCGATGGAAAGAATTTCCATGTCAAAATCTCCCTTGGCGGTCGCGGAGTCGTGGCAATCGATGCAATGGTCCTCATGGTATTCCTGGAGGGGCGCCGCAGTGGAAAGGCCAACCCCAAGCAGGAGGGAATTCGCGAAGAAAAAAACGATTTGGGAGTTAGTAGGCATGAGTGAAGGTCGGTGGTGCGTCTATCAGAATTTTTGGGCACTTGCGGAGCGCGATTGGCTCGGATGGGGTTCAAAAGAGGTTGTCGGACAGATTTAGGGAATGCTACCGGTCAATAGATCGGTTCTTTCACTGTTACCGGAGGTGCCGCAGCGGTTTTTGGGTAGGTGGGCGGTTTGACCGAGGGGAGTCGATGGGATGGAACCGCTTGGATTCAAAGTGGAAGTGCGCAGGTCGGCTTGGCTTTTGGCTTGGAGAGAAAGTGATCCGCTTGCTTCTTCCCAGTTCTTGATGGATTGGGGGGGAGACGGAGAGGGAGGCGGAACGGGCGGATGGCGAGGGCAATAAGGCCGGCTGCTTCGTGTTCGGAAAAGGGGTTCGCTGAACCGGGAAGGACGGACGCGGTAAGCGTGACGATGCCGTGCTGGGTGATTCGTAGTTCGAACAGGTTGCTCTCCATTGTTAGAGAAGAGATCGTATGCGGGAGTCTGAATGGCAAGATTGTCCATTTTACTTCAGTAGTCCCCATAGCTACGGCATTCGCGCTGTTATGGAAGGCGGGACATTTGTCCGGCCTTTTTTGTCTGGTCAATTCCACCAAGTGCTCCGACTTTTTGTTGATGGAGATCCCGAAGCTCACCACTGAAGAAGAGGTCATGTTTTTTGACACCGACTGCGGAGGGGTGGTGCACAACATCGCTTATCTGCGCATGATCGAGACGTGTCGAACGAGACTGGCGGCTCTGATGGGGATGGATCTTGCTGAAATGGCGAAGACCCAGCTGTTTCCGGTCGTGGTGAGGACGGAGATCGATTACCGGAGCCCCGCAAAGCTGGGCGATCACCTTGAAATCCATGGCGTTTTGGCCGAGATCGAACGAGTTCGGTTTTGGTGCGAATTTAAAATGGTTAGGAAAGGAGAGGAGCGTCCATTGGTGACCTGTCGGCAGGCTCTCGCGATGGTTCAAATGCCAGCGGGCCGTCCTCAACGGCTTCCTCAGGAATGGAAAGGGCGTTGGCAAAGCGAAGCCGAGGCCGATTAAGGCTTTTCGTCCCGAGCTGAAGGCCTTAGGACCAAGGGAGATATGGCGCATCAACCGACAGTTCTCATTATTCGCGACGGCTGGGGAGTGAATCCCGGTGGAAAGACGACCGCAAAAAAAGACGGCAACGCTGTCGAACTCGCGGAGACTCCCTTTCACGAAGAGATGGAGAAAAAATATTCCAAGGGTCTCGTTTCTGCTTCGGGCTTGGACGTAGGACTTCCGGAGGGGCAGATGGGAAACTCCGAAGTGGGTCACTTGAATCTCGGAGCGGGTCGGGTCGTCTATCAAGATCTTACCCGCATCAATAAATCGATCAAAGACGGCGAACTCGCCGAGATCGAGAATCTCAAATCCGCCTTTGCGAAAGCGAAAGGAAAGCGTCTTCACTTCATCGGTCTCGTCTCAGATGGGGGAGTGCACAGTCACCAGAACCATCTTGTAGCGCTTGCAAAAGCGGCTCGTGAGAGCGGCTGCGAAGACATGATGGTTCACGCCATCACCGATGGTCGCGACACTTCGCCGACCGGTGGTCAGGGTTACCTGAGTGAGGTCGAGGACGAGCTCGCCAAATATAACGCCCGTATTGCTACCGTGATCGGCCGCTACTACGCGATGGATCGTGATAAGCGCTGGGAGCGCACCAAGCTCGCTTGGGATGCCATCGTCTGGGGAAAGGGTGAGCAGCACAGCGTGCTCGCCAGTGAAGCGGTGGCCCAACAATACGCAAATGAGAAGACTGACGAGTTCATTCTTCCAATGACCTTTTTTAGCCACGAGCAGAAGCGCGTGCGTGATGGCGATGTCGTTTTCTTTTTCAATTTCCGTGCCGACCGTGCCCGCCAGCTTTGCGAGACCTTTTTGAGTCAGCCCACTTTTGAGGCGTTCGAGACAGGCGAGCGTCCTAAGGTCGATTTTCTCACTCTCACGGAATATGACGAGACCTACACTTGTCCCGTCGTCTTCCCACCCGAGACTCTGGATAAGGTTCTCGGTGAAGTGGTTTCAGAGGCCGGTAAAAAGCAACTGCGCATTGCCGAGACCGAGAAATATCCTCACGTTTCTTACTTTTTCAATGGGGGCCTCGAGAAGGCTTACAAGGGCGAAGACCGCAAGGTCATTCCCTCGCCAAAAGACGTCGCGACCTACGATCTTAAACCTGAGATGAGTTCGCACGAAGTTGAGGAATACGTCGTCAACCATCTCAAGGATTACGATCTCGTGATCATCAACTTTGCCAACCCCGATATGGTGGGCCATACCGGAGTGGTGGACGCTGCGATCAAAGCGGTCGAGCGGATCGATGAGGCAGTCAGAGCAGTCACTGAAGAGACTTTCCGCCTCGGTGGAAAGCTTCTCATTACCGCAGACCATGGAAATTGCGAATTCATGATCAATGCCGATGGTTCTCCCCACACCGCGCACACCACAAATCTGGTGCATTGTTGGTATGTCTCAGCTGATGAAAAAAAGAAGAAGGTCAATGACGGCATACTAGCCGACATCGCACCCACTCTGCTTGATATGATGGGCCTCGATGCTCCGAAGGAGATGACGGGCAAGAGCCTGTTGTCCTAGGCCCGCCGCCGATCTAAATTCCTCAAGGAAGGGGCGCTTCTTAAGAAATAAGATGGGCGCCTTTTGCGGGGCGGGTGGCGAAGATGACGGGCGTGATGCCGGTCTTGGTGAGATATCGCTCATGCATCGTTTTGCCAACGTCTTGAGCGTACTTTGTTTCGCAAAGGGTCACCGTAGATCCACCGAAGCCGCCGCCGGTCATGCGGGCTCCAAGGACTCCGGGGAGGGCGGTGGCGATTTCGACCATGAAGTCGAGCTCTACGCAGGAGACTTCGAAGTCGTCTCGGAGAGAAGAATGTGAGTCGGCCATGAGTTGGTCGATGTTGGACAAGTCGCCTGTTTTGAAAGCGGTGACCGCGTCCATTGTTCGTTGGATCTCGCCCACGACGTGGCGTGAGCGGCGGAAAGTGATGTCTCCCATTTTCGTCTTCTGAGCGAGGATGTCTTCGATGGTGGCTTCTCGCCAACTTTCCTTGCCGATGATGGCGATGCCGTCCTCGGTTGCTTTGCGGCGTGAGGCGTATCCGCCGTCGGAGAGGTCGTGCGAGACGCAGGTATTTGCGACGATGATGGAGAGGTCGGGATTGGAAAAGGGGACTATCTCGGGTTCGCCTGTGCGGCAGTCGATCTTAATGAGCTGATCTACCTCGCCGAAGGCGGAGGCGAACTGATCCATGATGCCGCAGGGGACTCCGGCAAATTCGTGCTCGGCCTTTTGCGCGAGGAGGGCTTTTTCCCGGGGGCCGAGAGTGATGCCGAGGAGGCCTTCAAAGAGAGTGGCGATGGCACATTCGAGGGCCGCGGAGGACGAGAGTCCTCCTCCAGAGGGAACCGAGGATACAATGCAGGCGTCGAAGCCCGGGATCTCATGGCCGAGGTCGTTGAAGCCTTTCACGACTCCACGGATGTAGTTGGACCACTTGAGGTTCGAGATTTTCTGAGGCGCGGAGAGATCGATGACCGCCTCTGGTTGGTCGCCGCTGCGCAGTCGGGCTTCGGAAGTGCCGTTAGGCTTGGCTGAGACCACGATATAACGCTCGATGGCGAGCGGGAGGACGAGTCCATCGCAGTAATCGATGTGCTCACCGATGAGATTGACGCGACCGGGAGCGGCCGAGACGACGGTACCATCGTTCCCATAAAAACGGCGCATGTCGGCGTTGGCGAGGGCGACGAGATCGTTGATGGTTTGGTTGGCCTGAAGCATAGAAGGAGATGGTGCAGGGGAAATGTAAAGAAACTGAATGAATTGCAAAAGAAAAAGCCCCGGCAGTGACGCGGGGGCTTTTGAGCAACTTAAGAGGACGGCCCTCTTACTGGTGGAAGGTTACGTAGATGATGAGCACGATGATGACGAGGACCGCGCTCACGATTGGAGCGCCTTTCCAGGGCGTCATGTCGATCGGCGTGTTGGTCTTTAGCTCCCAAGCTTTGGCACGTGGTGCGACTTTGGATGCGACGAACATGATCACGATGAGCAGGGCAAAGGTAATTCCCATCAGGTGGAAATTGCTGAATCCAGTGACGGTTTCGACGCTGTCTCCTCCGTTCAAGAGTGGGAAGGCAATGAGAGTGGAGATCAGAATGATCAGTCCGACGACCATGCTGACGAATGCCGAAATGGAGGGGACGCGCTTGTTCAGCATGCCCATGACGACAACTGCGAAGATCGGGATGAAGTAGATCGCATTCATCGTCTGAAGGTAGCCAAAGAGGCTTCCTGTCTTCGAGAGAAGAGGTGCTCCGAGCATTGCGGCAATCGCGATCACGGTGACGAAGAGTTTGGCTGTCTTGACCGTTTGTTGATCGTCCGCACTTGGATTGATCATGTGCTTGTAGAGGCCGATCGAGAAAAGGGCGGAGGTAGAGTTCAGTGCCGCATTGAAGGAGCTGAGGATGGCTCCCACCATGACGGCGGCGAAGAACCCGGTGAGGTGAGATGGGAGAACAAGGGAGACGAGTTTTCCGTAGGCGTCGTCATTGCCAACTTCCTGACCGAAGAAGATGTGGTAGGCGATGAGGCCTGGAAGGACGAGGTAGACGGGTCCAAGAAGTTTGAGCGCACCGGTAAGGAGAACTCCTTTTTGACCTTCGGCAAGTGAGCTGGCTCCGAAAGTTCGCTGGATGATTTGCTGGTTGGTGCACCAGTAGAAGAGGTTGAGGAGCGCGACTCCGGTGAAGAGAGTGGAGAAAGGAACTTCCGACCCGGGTTCTCCGGTGGAGTCCATTCGCTCGGGGTGGACATTTTTGAGGGTGTCCCATCCGCCGGAGACTCCAGCATCACCGCCGAGGTGGCCTAGGGCAAACCAGGCAATCATGAATCCTCCGATCAGGAGTCCGATTCCATTGATGGTGTCAAGAACGGCGAGTGTTCGCAGGCCGCCGAGACGTGCGTAAATCATTCCTGCGACGCCGATGCCGACGCAAGCGATCTGGAGAAGGGTGTAGTCGTTTTCAATTCCGGTCATGGACTTAAGGTCCATGATGTTGATGAGGCCCTTGGCTCCGCTGTAGAGAATGATGGGAATCAAAAGGAGGGCATAGGCGGCCAGAAAAATTGAGTTGGCCAAGGTTTGCGTGCGCTTGTCAAAGCGCTGCTCAAGGAACTGGGGGACGGTCGTGATTCCGCTTTTGAGAAACTTCGGAAGGAAGTAGATCGCCATGAGAATAAGGGCGATGACGGCATTGACTTCCCAGGCCATAACGCTGAGGCCGTGCTTGAAGGCGGCTCCGTTGAGTCCCACCATTTGCTCGGTCGAAAGATTCGTCAGGAGGAGTGATCCGGCAATGATGGGGAAGGTGAGGCTACGACCTCCAAGGAAGAATCCTTCGGAGCTGTTCGTTTCATCGCGGCGAGTGATCCACCACGTCAGTCCAGCGGCAAATGCGGTGAAGAGGATAAAGGATACTACGGTAAGCATAATTCTAAATATGAGTGGGAACCTTGCGGCCTATGGTCCTAGCTGAAAGGGGAGACAATTTATTGCGAAAGGGGCCTGTTAGGGAAGGTTAAAATGGCCGGACGAGGAGTGAACGTCGCGATTGTGCAAATTAGATGGATTTTGTGGGGCCGCTTGCGGCAGGCTGTCGCAGCCATTTTTGGCAACGCATTTTTCTCGCGCTATTCGGAGGGTTCCTCTTTTTTGGGAGGGGCTGAGGTAGCGATTTTTCTGAGCATCTCTTCAATCTTGGGATTGATTTCGTGCTTCAGTGCTTCTGCGGACATCCGCAAGGCGTTCTTGATTGCGAGGGCGGAAGAGCCGCCGTGGGCGATGATGACGACGCCATTGACGCCGAGAAGGGGGCTGCCACCGTAAGATTCGTAGTTGGTGCGGTCTTTCACCGCTTGGAAGGCTCCCTTGCCCAAGAGGGCTCCGGCGATGCGGACGGGATTCTTTTTAAATTCGGCCTTCATCCACTTGGACATCGCCTTGGCGGTTGCCTCGCAGCTCTTGAGGACGATGTTTCCGGTGAAGCCATCGCAGAGGCAGACGTCGAGCTTGGTTTGGAAAAGATCGTGGCCCTCAACGTTTCCGAGGAGGGTGAAGGGGGCGTGGCCGCGATCCACGAGGTGTCTTAGGAGAACCATGGTTTCCTTGGTAAAGGTGGTTCCTTTTTCGTCTTCCCCGCCGTTGGACATCATTCCGACGTGAGGATTTTCGACCTTGAGCACTTCGCGGGCGTAGACGCTGCCCATGATGGCGTAGGTGAGAAGGTGGCTCGGTTTGGCTTCGGGATTCGCCCCGGCATCGAGAAGGTTGCAGATCCCGTATTCGTTGGGGAGAGGGGAGGCGATTCCGGCTCGGGCGACCCCCTTTAAAAGGCGAAGTTTCACAGTCGCGGCGGCGACGGCGGCACCGGTATTTCCGGCGGAAACGATTGCTCCCGCTTCCTTGCGCTTTACCAGATCAGCGGCGACGGCGATGGAGGAATTTTTTTTCCGCCGAAGAGCTTTAGCGCCGGACTCTTCCATGCCGACGACTTCGGGAGCCTCGACGAATTGAATCCGTGGGTCCGTGAGATCACATTTTGCAGCTTCTTTTCTAAGAAGTTCCTCAGGACCGGTTAAGAAGATGGTCTCGATCTCCTTATTCTCCTTCAGAAGATCGCGGGCACCAATAAGGTTCACGCCGGGAGCGTAATCACCGCCCATGCAATCAAGAGCAATCTTCATGTGAGGATACAAAAAGGCACGGAAATTAATCCGCGCCTCTGTGTAAAAGGAATTAGACGAGGTCTACTTCGATGACCTGACGCTCGCGATAAGTTCCGCAAGAAGGGCATGCGATGTGTCCCGGAATGCGGCTTTCGCATTCAGGGCAGGTCTTCAGCTGGGGCTTGCGCCACCGGTTTGCTCCACGACGAAGCTTTTGCTTGTGCTTGGAGGTGCGTCTTTTTGGTACGGCCATGGTTTACAGAGTGTTGGCGGTTAATCGGTAGATTTTAGCGCGTCGAGTGCATCCCAAGGGTTGGGCTCGTCCTGCGCGGGGGCGTTGTCTACTCCAACATCCGGTGGATTGTCCACTGCTAAATATCGAGTATCGATTTCACAGGTCCCCGGGTCGTCCCCATCTTCGCAGTATGGATTGTTCGGAAGTTCGATGACAAGTTCCTCTCGGAGCGCGGCGGAGGCGTCGATAATGCCATTATCTCCGATCTCGACGCTGATTGCGACGCTGGGTAATTCGATGGTTTGGAGGAACTTATGGAGGGTCCTCATGCACGTAAGTTCAAAGGTCGTAGAGATGGCTCCAGTGAGGAGTAATTCGCCGTCAAAGCGCTGAGCGAAAAGTTCGTAGCGCAAGGGGCCGGTGGCTTTGGTGTGGTCTTCGTTGAGGTCGAAAACTTCTTTTGGGATCTCGCCGGTGAGGGACTCCCCTTCGTCGGGAAGGTGAACAAGTTCAATTTTCATGTGCGGATTGTAGTTTGAAAATATCGTTTTGTATCGTGAAATTCCGCCTGTGGAGAAAATTCCCCCGCAAGTTCTCCTCGGTGCTTATACCGAAGGCGTTTTCCCGATGGCGGAAGATGGGGAAATCTATTGGTTTTCTCCTACCTTACGAGGAATTATTCCGCTCGATGAAAGTTTCCACATTCCGAAGGGCCTACGTCGGAGCCTCAAGAAGCGCCCTTTCGAAATCCGATGGAACACCGCTTTTCGCGAAGTGATGCAGGGTTGCTCGGATCGAGCGGAGACCTGGATCGATGAATCGATTGTCGAGAGTTACTGTGATCTTCATGATCTCGGCTTCGCACACTCGGTCGAATGCTGGGATGAGGAGGGTCTTCAAGGGGGACTCTACGGGATTCGGATCGAGGGGGCTTTTTTTGGAGAAAGCATGTTCAGTCGCAAGACTGATGCAAGTAAGATTGCGATGGTGAAATTGGTCGAGTGGCTGCGCGACGAAGAGGTGATCTTATTGGACACCCAGTGGATGACGGAGCACCTCAAGCAGTTTGGTGGTTATGAGGTGGAGCGCGATGAATATCAGCTGATGCTCAAAGAGGCCATCGGGATTGCCGACGAGTAGGCTGTTGCTTGAGTGGAGGACCCGTGACAACGGGAGGCTTGTGGTGATCCTGGCAGAACGCTATTTAGTGGGAATGCTTCGAGTGACGATCGCCATTTTTTCAATCTGTCTCGCGACTCTTTCTTTTGCGGAAGAGATTGCTGACGGACTTTGGAATGGAAAGCCATGGGAGAAAGCGGAGCTTGAAGAAGCAGTCGCCTTTGGAGATGCGCAGGCTCTTGCCGAATGGGCTTACTGGTCCCGGGTCGCTTGGGGAGGCGTGAAACCCGATCAAGAGAAGCTCTTTCTTTATGCTGAGCGCTCGGCCGCTCTGGAGAACCCGATGGGGCAGGCCATTTTGGCGCGTTGCTATCTCGAAGGAGAAGGAGTGGCAAAGGACGAAGAGGGTGGACTCAAGCTGGCCCACCAAGCGGCTGAGGCGGGCCATCCCCTGGGATTGAAGAATCTCGCAAATTGCCATTTTGGAGGACAGGCGGGCCTCGAAGTTGATCTTAAAAAAGGAAACGGATTTGAGCAAGAAGCGATGGATGGAGGTTGCGTCATCGCGAGTGAAAACTGCGTCCGCAGAATTTTCTTCGGATTCGATGGGCACGTCAGGAATAAGAAAATCGCCTTTGAGATGGCCATTCCAATTTTAATGGAAAAACACAGCAACGTGGCCGCCGAATTTATTTTACAATATGCCGGAGAGAGGGCTTTTCAAAATCCAGTTCAAGAGGAACTGATCAAGAAAGCCGAGGAAAGGTTGAAAATGGGAGTGAAGGTCAAGCATCTCAACTCGATGGTTGCTTTGGGGCGATACTATTCCCAAGTGGGACGGGCTGATGAAGGAATGCCGCTCATTTTAGAAGCCGCGCAGAATCCTCATTTCTTTGCCTCCACGGTGGCGCACGACTTTGCGATAGGGGAATATAACCTCAGAAGAGCTGGCACGATTGGAGAGACGCCCACTATTTATCGGCTAGCGCGGGAAGCTTATTCGAAAGGGAACCGTCATTTTCGTGTGCTGCACTCAGTCGCAAAGTCCTATCTTTATCCTTGGGAGAATCACGAAGTTCAACCGGAGAAAGCGAAACCAATCATCGATGCGCTCGCCGAGACCCAGAGTGCGCCCGCTCACGTTCTCTATGGAGTCTTCTTCTGCATGCAAAAGAACAATCGGTATTTCGATCGGAAAAGGGGGCATGCTCACTTTTTTTACAGTGCGTCTAAACGAGGTGGTGCCTTGTATGCTTTGGTTCAGGATCTCGCTCCCAGTGATGCTCTGGAAAAGGGAGATCTAGTGAGCGCCTATGCCGTGAACTATGCGGCTATTAGGAGGAATCAAGGAAGTGATCGAACCCAGCTGATGAATTTGCAAAAGCGCATCGAAAAACTTCTGAGCCCGGAGCAGATGAAAGAAGCGAAAGATCTCATTAAACGAGGCTACCCGCTTAAAGAAGAGTTTCAAAAGTCTGCCATTGAGACTCTCAAGGAATACGGCGATTTACCTCCAGACGCTGCTTATACCAAGTAGCAGAACGGAAGAGATAAAAGCATCTTACCTACTTACTTCCTTCGCGATGCGCTAGTTAGGATTTTGACTTCGGAGCCATTTCTTGAATTTCTTGCTTTCGAATCGGCTAGGAATATTGAGGTCTTTTCGTACCATGGGGGCGGCTTTGAGATCTCGTTTTTGGTCCTTCAGATCGGTGGAACTAGCGCTCGCTTGATCGGAGAAACGGACTTGGAAAGTGGTTTCCGTTCCAGGACTGATTTTAGAAAGCCTCTTGATGAGATCGTTGCGGGAATTGCTGCCGCGGCAGTCCTCTCCGTTGCAGTTGATGATGACGTCGCCTGCCCGGAATCCTGCGGATTTCGCTGGCGTTCCTTCGGCTACTTGGACGACTAAAGGCCAGGAGGTGAGTTCCGTTCCGTTGTGATCAAGGAACCAACCGACCACGATTCCAAAAACACCCACTCCTTCGCCTAATTCGTAGATGCGGTAAGTCTGTTCCAGGAGGGAGCGTGTCCGAGCCCGAACTTCGGGATCGTCGCTGCTTTGATTGGCAATGCTCAAAACCTTTGCCGCATGATCAGGATCTTCGCCCAAGCGGTTGAGGATGGCCTCAGTGGTTTGATTTCGATCTGCTGAAGTGCCTTCGCCAATTTTAGCGATGAGCTCTTTGATCGACTCTTCCGCTCCCACAGGCAGACAAGCCCCCATCGAGAAAATCAGGGCACTCAGAATCAATTTCACGCGCCCACTCTATGGAGCTCTGTTTGACAAATCAACGTCGAACCACCGGCTTGGCTTCCTTACGCCTTACTCCAGTCCGGTCACCAGAAGAGCGGGATTCTCAATTTCAGCGCCCATCTTTTTTCCCACCAGTTCCTGATAAAGGCGTGAGTCTGGGGTGATGACGGTCAGCTCACAGCCAAGATAATCCAATGTTTGTCCTCCGCCAGTGGGGGCGAGGAAGAAAAAGCGAATCTCTCCGTCTTCATCGACTTCCACGAATGCACCGACGCCGATTTCGTCATCGAGGGTGTAGTCTTCTGCCTCGAAGCGGGAAAAGGTGGCCGCAGCTACTTCTACGAGAGCCAGTTGCGCGTCCTGAGCTTGCGCGAGGTAGGAAGCTTCGACTGCGCGGGTGTCGTATTTTCCTTCCGACTTCGTTTCGTCTCCTGACGCACCTTCCTCAGAATCAGCCAAGGCCGATTTCATCACTGAGATCTGTTTGTCCAGTTGCGCTTTGAGTTGGGAAATGGCCTCGCTTTTCGTCACAGGTGCAATTTTGCGAGACAAGCCGGAAGGTGCAAGACTAGTCTGCGCCGCAATGAGCCATCTCGAACTGACACGCGACCTCCTGATGGATGCCGGAGGCTGGCAAGAGATGAAAAAAGCGCGCTCCATCCATCGTGAAGGGGGCGTAAAATCAGCGGAATATAAGGAAGGTCTCCTCTCCGGCGAAATTCGCATTGGTGGGAAGATGAAGAAGATCTCGATGGAGATTATCTCGCGCAGCCACATGGAAAATAAATGCACCTGCCTCATGGTGCGACGTGATGGTCGGGTTTGCGCTCATGTCATCGCGATTGGGCTGGAAGTCATCGATCCTCAGCAGTCTGCCGCTCCGGCGGCATCAGCAAAGCCTCTCGAAGACAAATGGCCTACGCTTTCCGAGGAGGGAAAGGAAGCGGCACTCCAGGTGATGCTTCCCCTCAAGGTCGAGTCCGCCTGGGAGCGCGGTCAGCTCATGGTCGGCTTCGGCGCGGTGGTCGATGGCGAAGAAACTCTCCTTTCGGCTCTCACGGAGTCCTATCGGCTCGATGCGCACGATGAAGAACTCTGGCGCGTCCTTCGCGAACTCTTTCCTGGTGAAGCGCCTGGAGTCGTCAATCTTGATCGCCCTCAGTTCCTCGACCTCCTCGAAGGTCTCATTGGTCATCCGCGGATTCAGTTTGGAAAGAAGACCGACGTCACCATTTCCGCGCAGGGCCCCAGATTGCCCCTCCGCATGGTGGGTGAGCGCATCGCCCTTCGCTGGCCCGCCGGAGTCAATCCACTGGGATCGTGGATTCTCGAGAAAGCCGATTTTTCACCTGTCGCTCTTGGCTTGCCGGCCAAGTATGCCGCCGTTTTAGAAAAGGGTCTTCGTGTGAGTGCGGGCGATGCGCAATTCGTGCTCGGTCAGCTCGAGCGCTGGTTCGAGGTGCCCGAACGAATCTGGAATGCGCTTCCCCATGAGGGGATTCCCGAAGTCCTCATCCATCTCGAAGGCTCACTCCGTCATCTCGAAGCACGCTTGGAATTTCGTTATGAGGGCCAGCGGGCTTCTTGTATCGATGGAGAAGCCCAGCTGGTGGGCGACACAGGGCTTCTTACGTCAGTTTCGAAGGAAAGTGCCGTGATCGACTTCTTCCGCTCGTGGAATTTTGAAGGTCCGGCCAAGGGCGGGCGCATGGCCCTGAGGGAGCGTGAAGAGATTCTCAAGTTCCACGCCTTTGCCGAACTTCCTCCTCTCTGGCAGGTCGAAAAAGGGGAGCGCTTTGACGCGGCCGCGAAGCAGGTGGTGGCGGTGCGTCCCGATTGGGATGTTCAGCAAGGAAGCGGACAGGATTGGTTCACCGTTGAGACACGTTTTCAAGTGGGTAACGACGAACTTGGTCGCGATCAGGTCCAGCGCATGCTGCGCATGGGTAGTTCCGAGCAAGCTTATGGACGCGGGAAGATTGCCGTGATCGATTCCGGATTTATCGATGAGGTTAGCGACACTTTAAGCGACTGTGATCCGACTCAGGCCGCTCCTGGGATTTTCGAGGTGAGCACTCAACAAGCGGCTTATCTTCGCCAAAGCGCTCGTGACTTTGGGATGTCCCTGGAGCCGGAAGAGGGCGTTGAAATGCCGGCGCTTCCTGATGTTCTGCGACCCTACCAAGCCGATGGTGTCCGCTGGATGTGGAAGCTCAGTGAGTTGAAGATGGGCGGTATTTTGGCCGATGACATGGGCCTTGGTAAGACGATTCAGACGCTCACCTTTATCCAGGCGCGTGGTGGAAGAGCGCTCGTTGTTTGTCCTTCTTCCCTGGTCTTCAACTGGGCTGCAGAAGCGGAAAAATGGGTTCCTGATTTAAAGGTCGCCCTTCATGCCGGCTCAAAACGAGGTGAGCTTCCCCAAGCGGATCTCATCATCACGAGCTACGCCATTCTCCGCATTGATTCCGAAAAATTTAATGCCGCCGAGTTCGATATCGCGGTGCTCGACGAGGCGCAGCAGATCAAGAATCCCGAGGCGCAAGTCAGTAAGGCGGTGCATGCCCTCAAGGCACGCCATCGTTTTGCGCTGTCCGGAACTCCAGTAGAGAACTCGCTTCTCGATCTCTGGTCCATCATGCACTTCGCTCTTCCCGGATACTTGGGACCGCGAAAAGCCTTCATCGAACGCTTCGAGAAACCGCTTCGGAAAGGGGGCGACCCCGCGCTGGGGCGCCGACTTGCGCGTCGACTCAAACCGGTCGTTTTGCGTCGCTTGAAAACGGAGGTCGCGAAAGATCTTCCAGCCCGCATTGAGCAAGTGCGCTACTGTGATCTCACACCGAAACAATCTGGGATTTACCGACAGCTCCTCATTGAAAGTCGCAGTCAAGTCGATGCCGCGGACGACGGCAAGAAGCGCATGGTCGCGCTCACCGCGCTTCTTCGACTTCGCCAAGCCTGCTGTGATCTCCGTCTTTTACCGGGGATCAAGGTCGAGGACAAAGACGCCGGAATCAAACTCGATGAACTCGAGAGCCTTCTCGAAGAAGCGGTCGCGGGCGGTCACCGCGTGCTTGTCTTTAGTCAGTTTGTGCAACTTCTCCAAGGTCTCGTTCCCATGCTTCTCGGAAAGGGCTGGGACTACTGCTATCTCGATGGTCAGACTCGGAAGCGGGGCGAGGTGGTGGAACGTTTTCAGGAGGGGAAGGCGCCTGTCTTCCTCATTTCCCTGAAAGCGGGCGGCGTGGGGCTCAACCTCACGGCAGCCGATACCGTCATCCACCTCGACCCATGGTGGAACCCGGCTGTTGAAGCGCAGGCGACCGACCGCGCCCACCGCATCGGTCAGACCAGGGTCGTGAACAGCTACAAGTTTATTACCAGGGGGACGGTCGAAGAAAAGATCCTGGCCCTTCAAGAAGAGAAAAAGGCGATGATGGAATCCGTTCTCGATGGAGGCAGCGCGCTTGTGCCCGGATTGGAAGAGAATGAACTGATGGGCTTGTTTGGCTGAGGCACGCGTGGGAGATTTGACGGAAGAATCTTTTGAGGCTAGCCTCCTAGCATCATGAAGAAGAAAAACCTCCTTAAGTTTCTCAGCTGTCTCACCGTGCTGGCGTTTCTGACCTGCGATGTCCATTCCCAAGAGAAGAAGCCGATGGTCACCTTGGAGAAAAAGCCCGAGGATCCTGCGAAGCCGGTGAAGAAAACGGATAAGGAGTGGAAGAGAATCCTCACGCCTGAGCAGTATCGTATTCTGCGCGAGGACGGAACGGAGCGAGCGAATGGAAAAGTTTATGATCAGTTCAAGGAGCAAGGCGCTGGCACTTACCACTGTGCGGGCTGCAATGCGGAGCTCTTCTCATCGAAAGAGAAATTTGATTCCCACTGCGGCTGGCCTTCGTTTTACGACCCTTCGAAAGCGAAAAACATCAAAAGCACGACCGACTTCCATCTCGGCTACGCTCGCACCGAAATTCGCTGCGCGATTTGTGACGGCCACCTCGGCCATGTTTTTAAAGGTGAGGGTTTTAAGACCCCTACCGACAAGCGTTTTTGCATCAACGGCACCGTGTTGAAATTCGTTCCCAATACTCCAGTGGCCGAAAAAAAAGAGGAACTCAAAAAGGAAGTTCCCGAGAAAAAGAAGTGATTTCAATTCATGAGGATTTCATTCTCCGTTGAATAAATCCGAAGTGTTCATGGTCCCATTAGATACCATGAATAAATCATTCTTAAAACTTGCCGCCATTTCTCTTGCTGCAACTCTTGGCGTGAGTTGCACCACAACCTACGATCAACAAGGGCGCGCGGTGAAGAGCGTGACTCCTGAAGGTGCGCTCATCGGAGTGGCTGCGGCCGGACTCATCGGGTATAGCATCTCGAAAAACCGTCATAAGAAGGATAATCATTACGGTTACGACAATCGTGGGCATGGTGGGCGGCATTATGGCAATCAAGGCCACCACAATCAGCGCTCACAACGAGGGCACTCTGGTTACTAGATTCTGACTTTTTCAACGAGAAAGCCTCACTTTTTAAGTGGGGTTTTTTGGTGCTCATTTGTTCAGGAAGAATCTCGCTTTTTTTGCGCTGGTTTATAAAAGGAAGTTCATGACCGACGGCCAGCAAGCTCCCCAAGGCACTCCCGCGAAACCTCAGTTACAGACCCCTCCACCCGGATCTCCGGGCGCTGGACAAGTTCCGCCAACTCGGGTTTCCCTGGCCCCGCCTCCAGGAGGGGGGAACAAGACCTGGATCATTATTATTGGCTTGGTCGTGTTACTGGGTCTCGCGGTGTGGGGAATGATGGCGATGACGAAGGACGATGTGCCAAAGGAAGTTTCGACTGAGGTAGTTGCCACGGTGGCGCCGAAGCCGCGTGCCAAAAAGCGCGAAGCTGCGAAAACGGACGAGCGTCCGCTCAAAAAAGAGATGGACGAACTGTCCTCGAAAAATCGCAGTAAATTTGAAGAGAACGTGGGCAAGTGGGTCCTGCTCTTTGGCGAAGTGCGCAGCGGAAATTCGGAGGGCGTTTTGGAATTCAAGGCTCCCGCTGGAGTGACCGGACAATTGATCAAAGGATCGGCCGAACACATCACCGGGAAACATGTCAACGTGATCGGCTGGATGCTCACCGAAAAGGAGATCCAAATCGATGGCGTCTTTGATGTCACCTTCGTGGATCCGGTTGATCTTCTTCCAAAAAAGGACGTTTATACTTCAGCCGACGGCGAGCAGTTGGTCTCGCTTAGGAACACGAAAGCCACTTTCCAGGGGAAGGTGAAAGAAGTGCGCATCTCAGGGGATAAGAAGAATATCTACGTGATCTTCGAGGGAGAGAGTCACGACTTCTACGGAAGCGGAAAAATCGACAAGCTCAAGAAGGACGAGGTGACCGAGGAAACTCTCAAGGAACTCGTTGGCAAGACGGTCAAGCTCAAGGGCAAGCTCGGCTCTAGCAAGAAAGACGGTAACGAGCGCGTCTACATCAACTTCGATGAGAAGGAAGGTTACGAAGTGATCGAGTAGGAAGTTACTATCGAACCATCAGCACTCGCAGGAAGCGGGGGGAACCGGAAGTCAGCGGAGTGGAAAGCCGTTCGGTGACTTTCTTGGTCTGGTTTTCAGCATTGAGAACCTCCTCGACCAAGACGGGGTTGGCGGCATCTGTCCAGCTTAGGAGATCAGGTGATTCTTGAATTGTGAAAGAGACATCCGACGCGGCGAGGTTTTGCTGGTAGGTGATCGAGAAGAATCCATCAGCATCGACGGTTACCAATCCGGCTGTCGTGGCAGGGCCGTGGTTTGGAACGGAAGGATCGTTTCCAGTGGCATACTCGGCAAAGGCGGACAGGCCATCCTTGTCGTCGTCGCTCTGATCGTCGGTAATATTGTTGGCGAGTTTCCAGGCATCGTAGCCGGTAACGAGTGCGGTGTCGGCTTCTCCGGGAGCTCCTCCAATGAGGGCATGCTCCGACCAATCGGAGCCCATTGTCGGATCGGTTCCAGTATAAATCATGGAGTATCCCTGACCATCGGCAAGGAGGGGCCAAGGCTCTTGGTCATTGTAGGCGAAGTCCTGAATAATGAGTCCGCCGGTTTTGCGGAGGACGACTTGTTCTCCGTCGTTGTTGAGCCTTCCGGAGTATTCTCCTGCGATTGTTCCCGCAGGAAGGTCTTTATACCGAGCGCTGAATGCGGCAAGATCTTTGACTAGGACAATGCGCCCTCCGCCTTCGATGATGGTGTTTTCGGCGAAGCGGAAGTCGATTCCGGTCGCGAATGAAACTCCGGAGAGATCAATCGCTTGAGCGGAGGTATTGAGGAGTTCGATGAATTCGTAGTCGTCTCGGTCGGAGGAAATCGCGATCTCTTCTGCCGAGGTGGGATCGGCGGGGCGGTAGTGAATTTCCGAGACGACAAGGTTCGTGTCATCAGCCGGAATGGTATCGAGAGTGAAGAAGGTGGTGGTTAAAGCACTCCATTCGTTGGTGCTGCTGTTGAAGCTACGCGCGTTGAATACTGTTGGGCCATCAAACATGACCGGTTCGGTGACATTGTTACCATTGGTGAGATCGATTACACCGGCCAGGACGAGGTCAAATTGGATGTCGGAACTTCCGGCGGTTTGGTTGTGAATCTCCACCGCAATGGTGTTCATCCCATTGATGAATTGCGCCGAGGGGACAGGATAATCATAGTAGACGCTCTCGCTGGGGGTCCGGGTTGAGGCAAAGGTGTCAAAGCTTGGATTGGAGGGCAGGTTACCGGTATTAGCAACTGCAACGCCATTAAGATAGACGATGGCGCCATCGTCATAGCGCAGCCGGACGGCGAAGGAGGAAAAGTCGGCGGGGTCGGCAATCATGACCTGCTTGCGGAAGTAGGTTGTGGCATTTTTTTGTTTACCATCCGAAACGAGATCGGTGTCGATTGACTCTACGATTGTTCCGAGACCGGACTCGCCGTAGCCCAACCGGGAAGGTCCGCTTTTCCAAGAGGCGTCATCAAAGGCCACTGTTCGCCAGTCTGTTCCCTGGTTGCTGCCATCATCGAGAAACTTCCAGACGTCGCCGGTAATGATGAAGTCCTCTGGATCGCGGACATCATTGGAAAAGGTGGCATTGGTGGCAATGGGGCTGACGGTGCCACCCGAAAGCCGGGGGTCCGAGCCATCGATGGTGTAGTAGATTGCGGTGGTGTTAGTGTTCATGGTAACACCTCCTCCTGCTGGAAGGGAGCCCCCGTGTTGGCTGAGGGCGGGGGCAATGAGGTTTGGATACATGCCGGCCTGCCGGAGCCTCTGGAGCATGCTTGTTGAGCGCTGCGGTAGCTTGTTGTTGAGCCAACTGTTCACGTAGGCCTCCCACGAATTGACCGTCTGATAATCCCATCGGCGTGCCTCGGCCTCGAACCCGGGCCGCATCTCCTCGAAGCGCTTGCGCAAACGTTCGACGCTTTCTTCGGCAGTCAGGGCACCGTCATTGAAGAAATGTTTGTGGATCCGGTCCGCCACCAGGATGTCGTAGTCGGGGTTTCCGCCGGATCGCAGTTCGGGCATGGCATTCAGCGGTCCGTTGTGGGTGACGGCGTGGTCATGATTCCAGCCCCCGTTCGGCATGAAGCCATCGGGATCCCTGACCATGAACTTGAAAGGCACCCCACGTGATTCCGAACCAAAGGCGCGGAACTCGCTCTCGCATTCGCCGCTCGTCCACAGCAACATGAAATCGATCAGGTTGGCGATATCGACGTGCTCGGCTGCGTTGGCGAACGGGTCAGGCCCCCGCACAAGGTTCCGCGTCTCGTTCCAGAATGCTGCCGTGCCATCGTAGGCTGTCCCCGGCTGAAATTGCTCGCCAGAGTTGTTGGCGCTGATCGCGTCATAGTCTTCCTTTGAGCCTCCGAAGTAGCTGGATGCCATTTCGGCGTTCCAGCGCTCACGCATGTGGTACTGCCCCCAGTATTGACCGTTGAGATAGACATGTACGAAACGTCCGTGCGGCGCAATCTGGCCCATCTCCAGCATCGAGTCATCGACAAAGCGGGAAGCCATGTAGGCACCGCGATTCGTCATGTCGTGCGAGCCGCTGCGCAGGTTGATGGCATCGAACTCTTCTGCTGGCGGAAAATTTTTATATTCGAAGCCGTCGAAGATGGGGTGGCGCAGCTTGCCCGCGCCATACTCCTTACGGAAGTAGAGGCGGAAACTCTTCTTATCGAAGCGGGTGAAGCGCCCGCCGAAATTGGTCATCCCGGCGTCTTCCTGAAAGCCCGGCGAGGCATCGGCGTAGATCATCTCGATGGAGGATTTATGTTCGCCGTAGTCGTTGGCCGCGTTCTCGTTCAAGAAATTAGTATTCTCGGTGACCAACGAGATCGTCGGGACTGCCTTGAGCCCATCGACCATGTCCGGGCCGTAGACATCAGCTGCAAAAATATACGTGTGCGTATCGACGCTGGTCGAGCGGAAACCGGGCTTGTATCCGATCGCCCGCAGCACCGACGTCCCGCTGATCGTGACTGGCCCGCTGTAAAGTGTCCCCGCAGTCTCGCTGGGCGGCGTCCCATCCGTCGTGTAGCGGATCTCCGCGTCGGGCACGTTGGTCGTGATGGCGACTTCGATGGGCGCTTCAAAGAAGCCGCGATCGATGCTGAACTTGGTGTCTTCGACAATGCCATTCACCCGCTCGCCGTTCTCCGCATCCGGTGTCGGATCGACGAAGTAGCCTTCAACGAGGTTGGTGGTATCTTTGAAGATGCCCACTAGTTCAGGAACGAAGAGGACGTCCGAGCTACTGAAGCTACTGTTGAGACCCTGGATGGTCAACACGTTGTTGCCTGCCACCAGCCCGCCTTCGTCCACGGCGTAATCGAAGAAGGTCGTCGCGTTGACCTCGTTCCGGTTGCTCTCCGCGGTGGAGTTCCACACAGGATTCGTTGGCGCGGATTCTTTGTGGAATTCCGTGCCGTTCAGGTGGGCGACGAAGCCATCCTCCCATTTCAGGCGCAAGCTCAGGTTGCTGATGCCCGTCGGGTCGGCGACTTCGAACGGGATCCGGATGTAGAGCGTGGCGTTCTGGGAGAGCATTTCAGAGCGGACATTGCCGTCTTCGCCCAGCAGCGATTCATAGGCACCCCCGGGGCTGTCATAGCCGATTCCCGTGGCACCAGCGTTCCATGCCGAGTCGTCAAAGTCGGTTCCCGTCCAATTGGCCACTGGTCCCGTGGGTACGTGCCATTTTGCCTGAGCCCCGGCGGAGAAAAAGGTGACCGGTGTCTCGCCCTCAATGCCAACTCCGTAAGCGATGTCTCTGGACTGCTCCGGGTAGTCAGTAAATTCGCTGGCGATGGTGACCCCGTCAGGCTTTACCAGTGCGAGGTATCCGCCAGCCTCTTGTTGCAGGCGGAAGTTGGTGTGAGGATCGCCCGCTCCGTTCGCCCGGTCTTTGCCGGAAGCGAAAATCACCGAATACCCGCCGCTCGTCATTTCGATTGCTGGAAGCTCCCACTTGGTGGGAATAGCCGGATCGTCGGTCAAATACCAGCCGCCGAGATCCCCGGCGACCCCTGAGGTGTTCCAAATTTCGATCCAATCCTCGCGGTCGCCATCCTCATCGACGATTCCGCCGTTGTTGTTGGCGACGAATTCGCTGATTTTGGCGTCAGTCAAGGTCGCGGCGTGCGCGTTGGGCACGGCGAACGACGTAATCGCGAAGGGGAGCAAAAAAACGGATGCTCTTGCGGTCATGGGGTGTTAAATGGTAGCAGTTGAGAAGTTGGAATTGAGAAGTTGGAATTGAGAAGTTGGAAGAAACCTAAGCCTACGGATTCTGGGAGGCGAATCAATGAAGGATTGTCTGGAAGATGGAATCGGGACCGTTTGAATGAGTTGCCGTTGGTCATATTGCCGAGCCATCGGCCCCCATCGTTGCTCCACCTTGTTGAGGGCTGCGTAGCTCTACAGCGAGGGGAGCTACACCTTTGGTGTCAGCTGCTCAGACCTGTGTTTCTTGAATTCACTTGGGGCTGCGACCGCGGTGGCGCAGAAATCGACGCTGCAAAAATACATAGACAAGCAAGCGGGCCGACGGCAGCTTGACCCCGAATGCTTTTGAGTTGCCAATGGCTAGAGTTGAAGTCGCTCCGAGCGAGCGTTGTTGGCGTGTTCACGTTTGTTTCACTGCTTGTATGCCGCCCGGAGGCCACGGCGGAAGAATCCTTCGTTGATGTGACCGCCGCCGCCGGGATTGACTACATACAATGGGCGCCGCCTGCAGGATGGGTGAAACTTACGCCCCAGGTGATGACGGGCGGAGCGGCGGTCGCGGATTACGACAATGACGGTTGGAGTGACCTGCTCGTCACCCGCTACCGTGACACGGACATCCTTTTTCGCAATCGCGGCGACGGGACATTTGAAAATGTCAGCCAACTTGCGGGCATCGATCTGGTAGCACCGAGCAACGGCGCCGGGTGGGGAGATATCGACAACGATGGAGATGCTGATTTGTATATCAGCGTCGCCGATGAGGCGGGGGATCCCTTGCGCAATTTACTTTATGTGAACGGTGGAGACGGGACCTTTTCCGAGCAAGCCCAGCTTTGGAGGGCCGATCTTGAGGTGCCGAATTTTCACTCCGGGTTTAGCGTGAGCTTCGGTGACTACAACCGTGACGGCTGGCTCGATATTCATACTTGCCAATGGGCGGTGACTGGTCCGGGGAATCGTTCTGTTCTGCTCAAGAACACCGGGCATCCGGGAGGGTTTATAGACGTCACCGCCGGTGCTGGGGTGGAAATGTGGCACGACCCGGAGGCAGGGGGAGCTCCGGAGTTCACGACCCAGGCCTTCACTTCCAGGTTAACCGACCTCGATCTCGATGGTTGGCCAGATCTGGTGGTTGCCGGCGATTTCGGGACCAGTCGTCTTTTTTGGAATAACCGCGACGGAACGTTTACCGATGGCACAGAGCAGGCGCGGATCGGGGGTGAAGAAAACGGCATGGGTTTGGCGGTGGGCGACTACGACGGCGACGGATTGCCGGATCTGTTCTTCACCTCGATCTACGAATCCCGTCGACCGGAGGTGCCGATTCTCGGATGGGGCGTGAGCGGTAACCGACTCTATCGAAACCGTGGGGATCGCGTTTTCGAAGACACCACGGATATCGCCGGCGTGCGTGATGGCGGCTGGGGATGGGGTGCGGCGTTTTTCGATTACGACAACGACGGCGATCTTGATTTGGCGATGACCAACGGCTTCGAGACCGACCGGTGGGAAAGCGAAACACCCTTCAACACCGACCCCACGAAATTGTGGCGCAACGACGGCGGGACCTTCACCGATGTCTCCTCTTCCGTGGGCATCACCGATACTGGAACCGGAAAGGGGCTGTTGGTTTTTGATTACGACAAGGATGGTGACCTCGATCTTTTTATCGTCAACAACTCTGGTGCCCCGATTCTCTATCGCAACGATTTGGCCAACGGCAATCACTGGCTGCGGGTCAAGCCACGCGGCCGGTACTCGAACCGCGACGGCATTGGTGCGGTGGTGACAATTATGTCGGGTGATGGTGCGCCCGTGCAGCACCGCGAGATCAGCGGCGGCAGTCACTACCTGACGCAAAGCGAGAAGCTCGCCCACTTCGGCCTTGGCGCGTCCGCTGCCCCCGTCCCTCTCGTGAAAGTGCGTTGGCCGAGCGGCATCGAACAGCGATTTTCCAACGTTGCTGTCGATCAAGTGCTCGAAGTGACAGAGCCGGTGAGCCCTTATGAGGCGTGGCTTGCCGAGCACTTCTCAGAAGTGGAACGGTCCGCGGGCGTGATGACCGCCCTGCTGGCCGATCCCGACGCGGATGGGTTGAGCAACACCGTGGAGTTCGGCTCGGGCCTTGATCCGAGGAGCGCCGAGAGCACCCCTCCGATCGAAGTGCTGCGTGGTGCGACCCCCGGCGAAAAGATCTTAAGGTATCGCCGCCGGGCACTGCCGCGGGGCGTCAGCACCATGATCGAAAAATCCACCGACCTGCAGGATTGGCGGCCGTGTCACGCCGCCGATCTCGAAATCCTAACCGTGAAAAAAACAAGCGGCTGGGGCGTTGAAATTGTCACCGCTCGGTTGCTCAGCGAACCTGCCGGGCAGGCACCTGTGAGATACCTGCGCCTGCGGGTGATGATCGAAGATTGAGGCACAGGCCCGGAGGCGTGACCTATTCGAGCGCGTTCACGCGCCTGTTGTAAGGGGATTAACGTGAACCTAATTCTCTTCATTGTTGGTAGTAGGAATTTGTTAGCACTGCTTTGATGAAAGGAGCGGTGACGGATTTTTTATTTTTGGCCACTTCTTCCGGCGTGCCTTGGGCGATGATTTGGCCGCCTGCGGGGCCGGCTTCGGGGCCGAGGTCGATGAGGTAGTCGGCTTCCGCCGCGAGGTCCATGTGGTGCTCGATGACGACGACGGTGTGGCCTTCGTCGACGAGTCGATGGAGGACGTCGGTGAGACGGGCGACGTCTTGTTGGTGGAGTCCGATGGTGGGCTCTTCGATGAGATAGAGATTCGTATTGATGGGGCCGACGTCGGTGATCTTGGGGCGACCTTTGGTGAGTTGCGTGACGAGCTTGAGTCGCTGCGCTTCGCCGCCGGAAACGGTGGGGCTGGGTTGGCCGAGGGTGAGGTAGCCGAGGCCGGTTTCGGCGAGGAGGGAGAGGGGTTTTTGAAGCTTGGGGTGGGCGTCGAAGAACTCGGCCGCGGTTTTGATGTTGAGATTGAGGACGTCTCCGATGCTCAGGCCGCTGTAGCGGATTTCGAGGGTCGCGGAATTGTAGCGGTCGCCGTGACAGGCTTCGCAATCGATCCAAGTCGTCGGGAGGAAGTCCATCTCGAGCTTGATGCGTCCGTTGCCCTTGCACTCGGGGCATTGGCCTTCTTTGTTATTGAAGGAGAAGCGGGAGGCGGTGTAGCCGCGCATGCGCGCTTCGGGAAGCTGGGCATAGAGGGCGCGGATGTGGTCGAAGAGTTTGACGTAAGTGGCGGGGCAGGAGCGGGAGGTTTTGCCGATTGGAGTTTGGTCGACTTCGTAGCGATACTTGAAGGTATCGAAACCGCTTGCTTTTTGATAGGGGAGTTGGACGGTCTGAGATGACTTTTTGGCTTCGCGACCGGAGGTCGCGGCCACGGAGAGGCAGCCCCGCATGAGTGAGGATTTTCCAGATCCCGAGACGCCGGTGAGAACGGTGAGGCGGCCAAGGGGGATCTTTACGTCGAGATTCTTCAGGTTGTTGATGGTGCAGCCTTTGAGCTCGAGCCAGTTCTTCTTCGCTTTAAGGATTTTGCGTCGTTCGCCGCGTGAGGGGTGGATGAGCGGGTTTTTGAGGGCTTGGATGGTGGGGGAAGATTTGAACGCTAAACTCTGAACGTTGAACTCTGAGCGTTGAACGTTGCCTTCGAAGACGACTTCGCCGCCTTCGACTCCAGCGCCGGGACCGAGGTCGATGAGGTGGGTGGCGGCTTTGATGGTGTCTTCATCGTGCTCGACGAGAATGAGCGAGTTGCCTTTTGCCTTGAGCGCTTGGAGAGTTTTCAGAAGGGCGGCGTTGTCGCGTGGGTGGAGTCCGATGGTGGGTTCGTCGAGAATGTAGAGAACGCCTTGAAGGTTCGATCCGAGTTGGGCGGCCAGGCGAATGCGCTGGGACTCGCCGCCGGAGAGGGTGGTGGCGGAGCGATCGAGTTGGAGGTAGCCGAGGCCGACGTGATCGAGGAATTCGAGACGCTGGACGATTTCGGGGATGATGTCGCGGGCGACGAGATGGTCGCGCCCTTTGAATTTGAGAATCTTAATGAGATTGAGGCCGTCTTTTACGGTGAGGGCTGAGAGGGCGGGAAGGCTGATTTCGACTTCAGGAAGAAGGACGTGGCAGCTGGACTCGCGAAGACGCGCGCCGTGGCAATCGGGGCAGGTGCGTATTTCATCGGGGTCGGCTTTGGCGACTTTTTTTTCTTCGTGGATCTCGGCTTCGGCTTCTGAATTGAAGCTCTTTATATCAAGGGAGCCAGAGGTGATGTGACCGTAGCCGCGGCAGGTTTTGCACCATCCGCGAGGAGAGTTGAAGGAGAAGTGGTGGGGGTCGAGCGCTTCGAAGGATTCGCCGGTGGTGGGGGAGACGCGGGCGGTTGAGAAGGTTTTGAGATCTGAGTTTTGAGATTTGAGATTTGAACCTTGAGAGTCGGGGAGGACCCGGAAGGTGCCTTTGCCATATTGGAGGGCGGTGGCTAGGTGTTCGTTGATGTCTTTGTCACCTTTGGAGATCTCGGCGATGACGAAGTCGATGTCGTGGGCCTTGTGGCGCGCGAGGGGTTGGAAGTCCTCGGTCTGGATGAGGGCACCATCGATGAACATTTCCTTGAAGTTGGCCTTCGCTGCGGCTTGGGCGTATTCCTTGTGGAAGCCTTTTCGGCCGCGGAGGACGGGCGAGAGAAGCTTGAGAATTTTGTGTTTTTTGAGGAGCTTGCCGAGTTGGTTTCCGATCGCTTCCGGGGTTTGAGACACGACGGCCTCACCTGACTGCGGACAGTGCTGGATGCCCACTTTGGCAAAGAGGAGTCGGAGGAAATGGAAGATCTCGGTGACGGTTCCGACGGTAGATTTTCCGCCGCCACGGGAAATGCGCTGCTCGATGGCGACAGTGGGTGGGAGGCCTTCGATGTGGTCGAGGTCCGGCTTTTCCAATTGGCTCGCAAACTGGCGGGCGTAGGGAGACATCGAGTCGAGAAAGCGGCGCTGTCCTTCGGCGAACAGGACGTCGAAGGCGAGGGTCGATTTCCCGGAGCCAGAAAGACCGGAGATGACAACGAACTCGTGGAGTGGGATATCGAGGGAGATGTTTTTGAGGTTGTGATGTCGGAGACCGTGAAGGGAGATTTGAGATCTGAAATGAGGCTGCTTCTTTTTTGGAGCTTTCTTGGCAACGCGACCGGAGATCGCGGCCACGGCTTGGGCAGTGTGGGTTTTCGCTTTGGCGAGTTCTTTCGGGGTTCCTTCGAAGATGACCTGACCGCCGTTGATTCCGGCTTCGGGGCCGAGTTCGATGACGTGGTCGGCATTGCGGATGACGTCGAGTTGGTGCTCGATGACCAGGAGGGAATAGCCCGCATCGGCGAGGCGATGGAAGATCGTGAGGAGGCGCTCGATGTCGACGAAGTGGAGCCCGGTGGTGGGCTCATCGAGGATGAGGAGGCTGTTGATACTTCCTTTGGTGCTCGTGAGAAGTTGGCAAAGTTTGAGCCGTTGGGCTTCGCCGCCGGAGAGGGTGTTGAGGGGCTGTCCGAGGCGGAGGTAGCCGAGTCCGGTGTCGATGAGGGGCTGGAGAGCGAAGCGGATTTTGGAAATGAGGAGTTCTTCTTTCCGCGAAGCGGGCTTCACGGTGTCGAGGAAACCGAGGGCCTCGGTCGAGGTGCAGCGGAGGAGGTCGGTGACCGACTTGCCGTGGAATTTGATTTCCTGGGCGGCGCGCGTGAAGCGGGAGCCGCTGCACTCGGGGCAGGTGAGGTAGAGATCGGAGAGGAACTGCATCTCTACTTTTTCGAAACCATTTCCGGAGCAGCGCTGACAGCGACCGGGACCGGAGTTGAAGGAAAAGTAGCCGGGCGTGAGTTCGCGAATCTTGGCAGCGGGCGTGAGTGAGAGAAGAATCCGGAGATGCTCAAAGGCCCCGAGCAGGACGGCCGGAGTCGACCTTGGAGTACGGGAGAGAGGTGATTGGTCGATGAGTTGGACGCCATTAAGTTCCTCGATGTTCTCGATCTTAGCAGCGGCGGGTGCCTCATCAGTGACGATGCCGAAATGGCGCGCGAGGTTGTTGTAAATGATGGGGTGGGCGAGGGTGGATTTGCCCGATCCAGAAACGCCAGTGAGAGCGACGAAGACGCCGAGGGGAAGATCGACCTCTAGTTCCTCGATGTTGTTTGCCGAGGCGCGCGAGATTTTAAGATGGGCCTTGGGCTTACGGTATTTTTTCGGAACGGGAATCGTCCTTTGGCCAAGGAGATAGGGGAGGGTGTTGGATTGGGGAAATTTTTTGAGGGCTGATTTGGGAGGGGCGCCGGAGGTCTCTGCCACGATGGAGCCGCCGCCTTCGCCAGCATGTGGGCCCATGTCGATGAGGTTGTCGGCCTCGCGCATGACGGCTTCATCATGTTCGACGACAACGAGGGTGTTCCCCTTATCGCGGAGCGCGTGCATCACCTTGGTGAGGCGGTTGATGTCGCGGTGATGCAGTCCCACGGTGGGCTCATCCAAAACGAAGAGGGTGTGAGTGAGCGCGGAGCCGAGGCAGGTGGTGAGATTGACGCGGGCGATTTCTCCGCCACTGAGTGTCCGGGCGGGTCGATCGAGAGTGAGGTAGCCGAGGCCTACTTCGTTGAGGTATTTTAAACGGGAAGTGATTTCGTGGTGGACGAGCTGGCAGGATTTATCGAGAGGGGCGTGGGTGCTGGCGACGCTGTCGAAGAAGAAGATGAGTTGATCGAGGGGGATGTGCCAAAGCTCGGGGAGCGTTTTGCCGAGGATTTTGAAATGAAGGGCGTCGGGCTGGAGTCGGCTGCCTTGGCAGTCGGGGCAGGTGGTATAAGCACGGTAGCGGGCGAGGAAGACGCGGACGTGCATCTTGTAGGCTTTTGTTTCGAGCCAATCGAAGAAGCCCTGGATGCCATACCATCGGCTTTCGCTCCAAAGGGACTCTGATTGCTCCAGAGAAGTGAGGGAAGATTTCGGACTGCGCTCGCCATACTTGACCCAATGTTGCTGCTCCGGGCTGAGTTTGTTCCAGGGAATTTTGGGATCTATTTGCGCTTCCTTGCAGGCCTTGAGGAGGTCCTGCTGGCTCTGTTCCCCGCGTTCCCCGGTGAATGGTTTGATAGCGCCTTGCTTGAGCGAGAGGAGGTGATTGGGGACGGCCTTCTCGAGATCGATTCCGACGATGCGTCCGAAGCCTCGGCAACTTTGGCAGGCACCGAGAGGGGAATTGAAGGAGAAGAGAGAAGAGGTGGGCTGACGGAGGGGGGCCCAGGAGGAGGTGAACTCTGAACTGGGAACAGTGAGATCTGAGCTTTGAACGATGGCTTTGCCTTTTCCGAGGCGGAGGGAATTTTCGGCGGCTTCGGTGAGGCGGGCGCGGTTGCGGGGGGAGACCTTGATCCGATCTTGGATGATGAGGACTTCGGTGGGGAGTTTTTTGAGCTTGGGAGGGGAATCGGTGCGGATGATTTCGCCATCCAAGAGAATGCGGAGATAGGCCTGCGAGTTTAGGAAGGGGAAGAGTTCTTCGGGAGCGGTGTCCTGGGGAATCGGGATGGGAAAGAGGATGAGGATGGTGTCATCGGTGAAGTTTTTTTCGCACCAAGCGAGGATGGAGTCCGGCGAATCCGGCTGGACTGGCTCACCGGTGGCGGGGTGATAGCCGGTGGCAAGACGGGGGTAGAGGAGCTTGAGGTAGTCGTTGACCTCGGTGAGGGTGCCGACGGTCGAGCGGGTGGTGCGGATGGTGTTTTTTTGCTCGATCGCGATGGCGGGAGGGATGCCATCGATTCGGTCGACTTCCGGCTTGTCCATACGGTCGAAAAACTGCCGCACGTAGGGGGAAAATGTTTCGACGTAGCGTCGCTGGCCTTCCGCATAGAGCGTGTGAAAGGCGAGGGAGGATTTGCCGGAGCCTGAGGGGCCGGTGATGACGGTGAGTTCGCCAACAGGGATCTCAAGATCGAGGCTCTTGAGGTTGTGCTGCCGGGCGCCGTGGATCCGAATGGCGTTTTTTTCGACGCGCTTGTTTGCGGAGGCAGTCTTTTTCTTAGCAGCTTTCTTCGGCACGCCCCGAAACTAGCGCGGCAGCCGGAGTGCGCAAGCGGTCCTTATTCAGGAAGGGCAACAACGTCTTTTCCAGCGAGGATCTTTCCAAAACGGCCTTTTTCTTCAAGGGCATCGATTTCCTTTTGGCAGAACTTGGGGAAGGTCGCGTCGCCCTGGGATAGGGCTGTTTTCATCGCTCTAGTGAGTGCTTCAATGTAGTCGGCCTTAGCTTCATCGTATTCTTCTTCGTATTCTTCCCAGAGTTCCAAAATATCTGCTTTGGCCTCTTTGAAGGTTCGTTGGATCTTACTAGGGGCTCCCGGAGGAAGATTTTTCGGAAGCTCGTGCTTTTTGTCGTATCCCTTAAGTGTCGCGATGACGGGAGCCTTGAGGGCGTCGGGAAAAGTTCGATCGAGTTCAATCCGCTTGATGGATTTTTTCACCCAATCGGAAATGATTTTATCCTTCTTCCGGCGGTAGCGTTCGTAGTCTCGGCTATGGCGATCACGAATGGCCGTCCTGATGACTTCGATTTTCTCCAGAATGGGGGTGAGATCTGCCGCGACGGGAGCCATGTTGCGGAGGTCGGGGTGAGACCATTCGATCAGGGTATATGAAATGGCATCTTCAGGAACTCTATCGTTGAAGCCCTTCTTTCCGGCCCAAGTGGCGTGAGCGTATTCAAGAGCGGACTCTTTTCCGTGGCTGTAGTCGGGATTATCAGGAAGCCATTTGTGGAAGGCGAAGGCCTCTGCCGTGGGAGTTTCCCAAACTTCAGGGTCTTCTTCGCTGCGACGGCCACCGAACCAGCAGGATTCATCCTCTTCGAGGGTGGCGTTCATGAGGCTCACAAAATGATTAGCTTCTCCTTGCGAGGAGGGAACAGCGAGGTGGCCTCCAGCTTGAGTGGCAACTTGGGAGGCATCTTCATAATTCAGCTCTCGTTTCAGGAGAAGGTAGCGTGAGCCATTGAACTCGAAGGCTGAGGCAGGAAAGATCGGAGGGGACTTGGCTGCGAGGCTTGCTGCTGTGCGTGCGAGTTGGGCATCGAGAGAGCCAGGATTAGGCTCGGTGAGCGTCCATTCAAAAATAGCGGGGCATTTTCCGGTGCCGCTGAAATCTTCGATTCCATTCGAGGTCAGTCCGGCAAAGTCCTCGCCAAAGCGTGCGGCTTCCGGATCGTTGTGAGGCGAGGCTTTTGCCCAGAAGGATTCCGAAACGGGTTCACCGTCCATCCAATACCATTTTCCTTCTACGCCAGAATCTGAGGCTCCCAGCCAGACGGTTTTTTCTGATTTGAAAGAATCGCGGAAAAAACGGAGATCGTCGTTATTCTTCGCCGAGGCGAGCGAGGCGCCAAAGTTCTCGGCAAGGGCTTGTGCTTCAGGCCAAGTCTTCGAAGGGCGATAGAGGAAAAAAGCGGAGTCACCCCGCTTGATCGCGCCGACCGGGAGCTCTCCAAGTTTTCCCGCAGCAAGAGCACCCTGCAAACGAAGGAGAGAATCGAGAGGCTTCTCGCGCGTGACGACCGGATCGGGATCCGGCTTGGGTTTTGGAGAAGGTTTGGGATTGTTTTTCGCAACCTTTGGTTTTTGACGGTCCTTTTTAGGATCCTTCTTGGGCTTGGAAGATTTTTTGTCGACGATCGGCTTTTCGGGAGTCTTAGGCGTGATTGTTTCTGGCTCGTCCTCTTTCAGGCCCTTAAAGAGAGCGAAGGCACCACCTCCAAGGAGAAGTGCGATGACTATGAGAGCGGGAACCGGAGATGATTTGGAACTCTTGAGCTGAGTGATGGGCGCCTAGGGGGAGGCGGAAGTGGGGCGTTCCACGGTGGCGAATCGAGGGCCAGATAGTTTTGGGGCCAGAGCTTCGAGTTGATCGGCCAATTGGTCGACATCTTTGTGGCGTTGGTTCGGGTCGGGATGGGTCGCTTTTGACAAGATCGCGTCGAGTCGGGCGTCGAGTCCGGTCTTCATGCTCGTAGAGTTACTTTCCGGAGCCCGTCCTTTGATGAGTTCGAAGAGCATGGCTCCTACCGAGAAAATGTCGGAGCGCTGATCGATGTCGTATTGATGATTGAAAACCTCTGGAGCGGTATAGCCCGGTGTTCCAAAGGCGAGGCCTTCTCCACGTTTGGCATTGATTGGACGAGCCAGGCCGAAGTCTCCCACTTTGGGTTCCGCATCGATATCAAGGAGGATGTTAGCGGGCTTAATATCACGATGAAGGATGCCGCCCTTGTGCGCGTGCGCGAGACCTCGCGAAACCTTGCAGATCAGGTTGATGGCGATAGTGGGATCAATTGCCTTTTTATGAATGGAATAAAAGAGGGCTTTTCCCTGAACGTATTCCATGATGATGAAGAGCATGCCATCGACGTCTCCAAAGTCGTAAACCCCAATTAAATTGGGGTGATTGAGGCGAGCCATGGCTTTTGCCTCGGCTTCAAAGGATGCTCGAAATTGGGCGTCGTCGCCGAACTCGCGTGGAAGAATCTTGATTGCGACAGGCCGATCGAGAGATTTCTGATTGGCCTTGTAGACAGCCCCCATTCCACCTTGAGCGATGAAGCCTTCGATCCTGTAGGCAGAAAAAAGCGGAGAGAGCTCTTCCACACTGGGAGCGATAAACGAAGATGGAATTTCGGATTCCTTAGACATGAAAATGATGACTTCTTTAAGAGTGTCTAAGAAAACTTAGATAACCAAGACCTGCCTCATCCGCTCTTTAACGAAGGGTTAGGAGAAAAAATCACCGGGAATTGCACGAAGGCCTAGAGGATTTCAGCGATTTGCACGGCATTTAAGGCGGCGCCTTTCTTTACTTGGTCTCCGACGACCCAGATTGCGAGAGCATTGGGTAGGACCTGGTCTTCGCGGATGCGTCCGACGAGGCAGTCGTCTTTTCCGGTGGTATCAAGTGGGGTGGGATAAATGCCCTTGGCTGGATCATCGGCGAGACGGATGCCCGGGGTGTTGGCAAAAGCGGCTTGCGCTTCTGCAACCGAGGGCGTTTTTTCAAAAATAGCGGTGAGGGAGATCGAATGGGAGCGCATCACAGGAACGCGGACGCAGGTGCAAGTCACCTTGAGGTCGGGAAGGCCGAGAATTTTGCGTCCTTCGTGGAGCATCTTCTGTTCTTCCTTGGTGTATCCATCGTCGAGGAATCGGTCGACGTGGGGGATGACGTTGTGCGCGATTTGGTGAGGATAGATGTTTTTGACGATGGGGCTGCCGTCGGCGAGTGCTTTAATCTGGCCCTCGAGTTCAGCAATCCCCTGCGCCCCACTTCCGGACACGGCTTGGTAGGTAGCGGCAATGATTCCTGTAAGCCCGAAGGCCTGGTGCAGAGGATAAAGACCCATCAGGGTGATGATAGTCGAGCAGTTCGGATTGGCGATGATGCCCCGGGGATGATGGGCGGCCGCTTCGGGATTGATTTCGGGGACCACCAGAGGGACGTCCGGATCCATGCGGAAGGCCGAAGAATTATCGATGACCACGCATCCCGCTTTGGCAGCGACTGGTCCAAACTCCTCTGAGATTCCTCCGCCGGCCGAAAAGAGAGCGATGTCGATCCCATCGAAGCTCTCCTTCGTGAGTTCCTGAATCGTGACTTCTTCACCCCGGAAAGTAAGTTTCTGGCCAGCCGAGCGAGCTGAGGCAAGAAGAGTCAATTTTCCCAGCGGGAAATCTCGTTCTTCGAGGCAGACGAGCATTTCGCGGCCGACCGCTCCGGTCGCGCCGACGATGGCAAGATGAGGCTGACTTTTCATGGGGGCCGGAAGATAGCGTCTTGATGATGCGATGCAACGCTCTGTTTACGGGGAAATCGACTTCTGAGAAAAAGTTAGATTTCCAAGATAACCACTTGCCTCTAAAACAGAGATCCGTATCCTATCGGTGTCTTGGCATGGCATTAGCGGTGTTCAAGCGTTCTTAGATTACTACAATCGTTATGAAAGCATCGTTCAAATTCCTCGCCGTGGCCGCATCTGCGTTCGCTCTTTTCGGTCTCAGCGCATGCTGCGACACGCCGCCAGCCCAAGCACCAGCCCCCGCCTATGAAGCGCCTGCTAAGTAACTAGAATCTCTCTAACCAAACTAATAAACAGAAAAATATAATGAAAATTGCAACTATCCTCGGCCTTATTGCAGCACTTGCTGGTTTCTCACTCACCTCTTGTGGAAGTGCTCCTGAGCCTGCTGCTGCTCCCACTCCTACCTTCGAAGTTCCTTCGAAGTAATTAGGAAGAGTAACTAAAAAAGTTTCGCCCGGAGCAGGTGGCCTCCGTCATCTCTTCGGGCCTTTTTTAATCCTATTTAAATCCATCGTTATGAAATTGTTCAAAGTCCTCTCTCTCCTCGCTTTCAGCGTCGGCTCCCTCGGTCTCTCCTCTTGCGGATGCTGCACCGGAGAAGCTTCTGTGCCCTCACTTCGTCCTCTTCCTCAGTTTAAGGATATCGTTGTTGAGCAGGATATCGTTGTTGAGCAGGAGATCGTGGTTGATGACGCTAAGTAGTGCGAAAGCACACGACCCAAAAATTTTCAAAGGACTGCGAATTTTCGCGGTCCTTTTTTTGTCTTCTGATATTCCGGCCTTTTCATCGACCTCCATGTTGCTTTAACCTAGAAAATCATCATATGAATTCAAAACTACTCATCCACCTTAGCATTCTCCTCGTGCTCGTTTGCGTGACCTTCATCAAGTATTCCAGCGCCAAGAGCGATGCGGCCAAGCCTGCCGCCGAGGAACAAGTCTATGACGAGAATTACGATGAGGATTATGATGACGTGCAACTCACGGAGGAGACGGATAACACTGTGGATATGATGATGGCGACGGTAATACCGCTCTTGGTCACTGTTATTTATGCCGGCTTTCTCGTGATCACTTATGTTCTTCCGTCATTCGTCGATAAGATGTCCGAGGAAATGTATGGTTCCAGTGCGGAAGTGGAGGACGACCCTCTTCACGATGCTCGTGCAGCCTTTGCGCAGGGTGATTATCCGGAAGCGATTCGAATTTACCGTCAGGTTTATATGGAGAATGAGGCGGATCGCTTCCCGATGGTTGAGATTGCGAAAATTCAGCGGGGGAATCTGAACAGTCCGGCCGTGGCTGTTGAGACTCTCCGTGAGGCTCTCGAAGCTCACGAGTGGCGCGAGAATGACACCGCCTTTTTTATGTTCCGCATCGCCGATATCTATGAGAACGATCTCGATAACCACGAGGGTGCGATCGAGATGTTGAAGCAGGTTCAAGAGGTGCTTCCCGACACGAGGCATGCTGCGAATGCGACACATAAGTTGCGTGAATTTGGCGAAATTTAAGTGAGTCTCAATGGGATTGATTCGGAGTCTTTGGGGAATGCTCGACGAGCGTCTCTCCCGACCGCGTGCCTCGGCACCGCTGGTGGCAATTGCCTTTGGCGTTCTCGCAGGGGCACTTGGAATTGATCATTGGCGATGGGCGATTGGCTTTTTGGCAATCGGGATTTTATTTGTTCGAAGCGGAGTCAGGTGGAAATTGGCGCTCCTTGGATTTCTGGCACTTACGGCGTGGCGGGCGAACCAACTTAAGCTTGAGGCACCGGCTTCTCAGCGGATGACACGATCAGCGACCGGGGAGTTGCTTCTGGGTCGTCTCACTGGGATGGGAGATGGCGAGCGGCTGGGATGGTTGACCTTGGTGCGAGGAGAGGAGATCCGGGTGGCGGTGCAAGAGGCAGCGAATTACGAGCCCGGTGATCTCTTGTTTATTGATGGGAGATTGTTTTCGCCAGCACCTGCGCGGAATCCCGCGGAGTTCTCCTTGTTAAGGCATTGGGGTCAGCACTCATTGAAGGCAGGGCTGGATCTGCACTCGGCCAAGAAAATTGGGGGCGATTGGCAGCAGGGGATTTGGCGTTACTCGGAGCGTGCGAAGATTTCGTTCAAGAAGTTGATCACACGAGGGATCGAAGACGATGAAATTGCTGCTCCCATCATTGTTGCGATGATGCTGGGGGAAACTCCTGCTTCGACTTCCGAGATCACGGAAGCGTTTCGCTATAGCGGCGCGATGCATGTCTTCGCTGTCAGTGGGTTGCATGTCACGATTGTCGGAGGTCTCGTTTGGGGGATTTTGTTGTTGTGTCGGATTCCTCGACGCCCAGCGGTTCTGCTCATCATTTTTACGATGGTCGCCTATGCACTCATCACTGGTGGAAGGGCTCCCGCGATGAGAGCGACGCTCATGGCGACCACTTTTCTGAGTGCTTTTTTGCTGCGAAGGAGACCTTCTCTTTTTAATTCGCTCTCAATGAGCATGATTATCGTTCTTCTCTGGCGGCCTTCTCAAGCCATGGAGATCGGTTTTCAGCTCTCTTATGGAGTGATTGCTTCGATTGGTTTGGGCTTTGCTCTTTGCTACCGTTGGACGGGTAAAATGGCGGAGCTTGATGAGTTCTTTCCACGTCGCTTACTGAGCAAGCCGCAGAAGATGCAGCTTGGCTTTCGAGGGAAGATTGCGGCGATGGCAGCGACATCGCTTGCGGCTTGGCTGGGGTCGCTGCCATGGATGGCTTACCACTTTGGGCTCGTGACGCCTATTGCAGTGCTGGCGAGTCTTGTGCTGATTCCGGCTACCTTCCTAGTCTTGGCATTGGGACTCAGCGCGCTCGTTTTTGGGTCTCTCAGTCCGGGGCTTGGCGAAGTGATGAATCATGCGAATGCCTTTGTCGCGCGAACGGCCTTCCACGCGGCCCGTGCTTTTTCAGCAGTGCCTCTAGGACACCAATTTGTGGGATCCAAGGAAGCGGCGGATTGGGTGGTCTTTGATTTCTCCGACGGAGGGAGCGCCTCTTTTCTCGCTGCAGGTGAGGGTGCGCTAATTGATGTGGGCAGCGAGCGCCGCTACTACCAAATGATCCGCCCGGCGATGCGGCGGTGGCATTGGTCTCCCGAAACGATTGTGCTGAGCCATCCGGATGCGAAACATAGTGGGGCGATCTCGGAAGTTGTCGGGCACATGAACCCTGAGCGGGTCATTATTCCGGTCGTTTGGTCTCGTAGTCCAAGCTATCGCGAGTTCATTGATGCGCAGAACTCTGCCGTGAAGGTGGCTAAGTTGGGATCAATTTATCCACTTTCCGATGATGTTTGGCTTCAAATTCTTCGTGCGGGCCAGGAAGACCTTGATACTCTTGCCGACAGTCGAGGAATGGTCACGCGTGTTCATTGGAAGGGGTGGAAGGTTCTCGTGATGGGAGATTTGGGCGTGGAAGAAGAGCGGGAAATGATCTCCAATGGGATCGATCTTGAAGCGGATGTTGTCCTTTTCGGACGGCATGGTCGCACTTATTCGGGGTCAATTGAGTTTTTAAAAGCGACGGGCGCTAAAGTAGTGATCGTGAGCTCGGCTACCTATCCTAAGAAGGAGAATCCCACGGAAATTTGGAGAAAGGCCGTTCGCGAACTTGGGATCGAACTCTTCGTGCAGGGCGAGACCGGAGCCGTGCTGATGGATTTCGAAACATCCGAACTCCGTGTGAAATCGTTTTTAGATCCCGAGCGGATCGTCGTGCTCGAGCGTTAGGAATAACGCCGGGTCACCCGGGGAGTGATCTGGGTGAGGATTTCCCATGAAATGGTGCCTGCTTTTTGCGCGAGTTCTGAAACGAGGAGGTCTTCACCAAAGAGGATCGCTTCGTCCCCGGGTGCGCAATTTTTGAGGTCGGTGACATCGACGATGATTTGGTCCATCGTGACCCGGCCGATGAGCGGGCAGCGGGTTCCGTGGATCAAGACGTCCGTCCCTCGATCCGAGAGGGCTCTTGGATATCCATCGCCATAGCCGATTCCTAAAACGGCGGCGCGAGTGTCTCTGCTGAGAAGGGTGCGCCCGTAAGATACTCCATGACCTTCAGGAAGTTCGTGAATCAATGAGATGCGCGTCTTTAAGGTCATGGACGGTCGGAGCTCCTCTTGGTAACTAGGAATGGGGGAAAGGCCGTAGAGCATGAGCCCGGGACGGACGAGATTCGTGGTGCGACTATGAAAATTGAGAAGGCCGGCCGAATTACTGAGGTGGACCGAAAAATCATCGGGAACCGTTTCTAAATCTTGCAGGATGCGATCGACCGATTGATCGAATCGAGAAAACTGCTCCTGAGTGAAAACCGGGTCTTCGTCAGCGACCGGGAGGTGGGATCCAATACCGGTGAGCCGAATGCCCTGACATCGTTTGAGCGTTTCCAAGGCTCCTTCAATTTGATGCGGTAAAAAGCCCCCACGGCCCATTCCGGTATCCAAGGCTAAGTGGGCACTGATGGGCTGATCACTGCCAAGGGCGTCGAAGTGTTTCATCTCGTCGAGCGAACAAAGACAGGGCGTCCATCCCCGCGCGGCGATTTCCTCTCGCTCGCAGGGGAGAGTGGCGCCAAGAATGTAAGGAGTTATTTTGATTCCTGCTCCAAAAAAGAGGCGTGCTTCTCCAGCATTGGCGACCCCGAAAAATTTGGGGTTTTCGCTCTCTAGGGCTTTCGCAGTTTTGATCAATCCGTGTCCGTAAGCCCCCGCTTTGATCACGACCATGACGTCCTGTCCCTCGCTTTGTTGGCGGGCAAAGCGGAGATTGTGCCTCATGGCCTCGAAGTTGATTTCAGCCCAAGCGCGGGGAGGGGACTCAGTCACGGAACAGACGATAAATGGAATTTAGGAATTAGAAATTCCCAATTTTTCCACGATGGATTCTTCATGCCAACAAGTGTGAGCAATTACGAGAAAAAGCTCCGCATGAAAACGGATCAACTCGATCGTGCTGGGCGGGCACTCGATAAAGAAAAATCAGAAGCCTCAAGCGCACTTGGCAGGCTGGAGCTTCGGTTTTAGGCGGGCTCCTGGGTGGACTCTTCGGGGGACGTAAATCACGTTCCTTCAGTGTTACTTCGGCTATCCGCGCCTTTAAGTAACGTCGTGATGTCGGGATTGCGGAAGACAAGGTGAAGGGGATCGAGCAGGATGTCGCCGAACTGGAAGCCGAGCTTGCCGAGGAAGTCGGGGAGCTTGAAGAGAAGTTCGACGTGAACAGCCCCCGTCTCGATACCGAGTCGATCAAGTCTTACAAGAAAGACATCGATGTGAAGTCCGTCTCACTGGTTTGGCTGCCTTACGATCAGGATGACAAGCCTGTTTGGTAGTTTTAAGAAAGAATTCCTTTGACCACCTTTGCCGGTTCGACCCCGGTGAGTCGCATGTCGAGGCCTTGGAACTTCTTGGAGAAGCGATGGTGGTCGATGCCGAGGAGGTGGAGGAGGGTGGCGTGGAAGTCGCGAACGTGGACGATGTCTTTTTGGGCGTTGTAGCCGAGTTCGTCGGTCGCGCCATAACTGAGGCCGGGCTTTACGCCGCCTCCGGCCATCCACATGGAGAAGCCTTTGATATGGTGATCGCGTCCGGGGCCGCCTTTGCCCTGGAACATGGGGGTGCGGCCGAATTCGCCTCCCCAGACGACGAGGGTGTCCTGGAGGAGCCCGCGTTGTTTGAGATCGGTGAGGAGGGCGTAGGTCGCTTGGTCCGTGTGCTGGCAGCAGACCTTCATGTATTTATCGAGGTCACCATGATGGTCCCAGCCTCGATGATAGAGTTGCACAAAGCGGGTGCCTTTTTCGACCAATCGGCGGGCGAGAAGGCAGTTCGAAGCATAGGAGCCATCGCCGGGAGTAGCGCCATACATTTCGAGGGTCTTCTTTGACTCGCCGGAGAGATCGGTGAGTTCGGGGACGGAGGCTTGCATGCGAAAGGCCATTTCATAGGCGCTGATGCGGGTGGCGATTTCGGGGTTGTCGACGAGTTCATTACGCTGGGCGTCGAGTTTTTGGATCGTCTTGATCAGAGCGCTTTGGTGCGTCCGGTCCACTCCGGCGGGATTGGAAACGTAGTGAACTGGATCGCCGGTGGAGTTGAATTCGACGCCTTGAAAGCGCGAGGGTAAGAAGCCTGAGGCCCATTGGCGACTCGCGATGGGTTGAGGATTGCGGCCACCGACGGAGGAAAGGACGACGAAGCCGGGAAGGTCTTCGGCTTCGGATCCGAGTCCGTAGTTGATCCATGATCCCATGGAAGGGCGACCGCTGATCGCGGTGCCGGTGTTCATGAAAGTGTGGGCGGGATCGTGATTGATCTGCTCGGTGACCATGGAGCGGATGACGGTCATGTCGTCCGCCATTTTCGCGTGGTGGGGAAGGTAGTCGGAGATATACTGCCCGGACTTACCGTATTGCTTGAACTTGGTGGTGTGGCCGAGGACTTTGAGTTCCTTTCCCTGAAGCTGGGCGATGGGCTGGCCCTTGGTGAAGGACTCGGGCATGGGTTTGCCATCGAGTTTATCGAGCTGGGGTTTGTAGTCGAAGGTCTCGAGATGAGAAGGACCGCCGGCCATGCAGAGAAAGATGACGCGTTTTGCCTTGGGCGGATGGTGAGGGAAGCCGGAGAGACCTTTGTGGTCAGAGCCGATCCCCTCGGCGCGCATGAGTTGCGACAAGAGCGCGGTGGTGCCGAAGGACATTCCTGCGTTGTTGAGGAAGGTGCGTCGGGAGATGAAATTTGAGGCAGGAGACATGAGCTTTGAATAGTGAGATTTGAACACGAACGATGAACGATGCAGGCTATTTGCGACCTTTTACGGTGGAAATTGAAGCGTTGAGGATGCGCTCGAGTTGATCGGTTTCGTCGATGAGAGGGAAGAGGTTTTTAGGATTTGCAATGAGTGGGACTTGCTGGAGTCGTTCGCTTAAATCGGGCGGAGAGGAAGTCTTGGCGTTCATCGTTCGTGTTCAAATCTCACTGTTCAGAGTTCAGTTCCTTGTAGTGGTTTCAGAGAGGTTGAGGAGGGCACGAGAAATGGTGGTCCAGGTGGCGAGTTCGATGTGATTGAAGTCTGCGGCCGGTTTTGTTTGACCGATGTTGATTAGAGCGGTGGCTGACTTGGGATTCTTTTTAAAGTCGTTCTCGGCGTAGGTGTAGAGGGAGCCGAGAGTCGATATTTCTTCTTCGGTCGGCGGCCGGTTGAGGACGATCAGGAAGGCGTGATTGAGGCGGTCGTTGGGTTGGGCTTTTTTTAGAACACGCTCGGCGAGAACTCTTGCAGCTTCGACAAAGGTGGGGTCGTTGAGGAGGTTCATCGCAGCCACCGGGGTGTTGGATTGAGGGCGTTCGGCGGTGCATTCCTCGCGGCTGGGTGCATCGAAAGCTTTGAGCATGGGATGAAGGAATTGGCGCTGCCAATGGATATACACGCTACGACGATAGATCCGTTCATCGCTATGCTGTTGATACTTTCGAGGCGGAAAGTTGAGGTGACGGTAGTAGCCGGAAGGCTGATAGGGTTTCACGGAATCACCTCCGATATCGGGGACAAGGAGGCCGGAAATTGCGAGTGCGTTATCGCGGATCATTTCTGCTGGGAGGCGAAAGCGTGATTGGCGGGCAACGAGCTCGTTGTAGGGGTCCTGCTCGCGGAGAATGGATGTTTCGAGAGAGGATTGGCGATAGGCTCGCGAGGTAACCAAGGTTTTGACGAGGCGCTTCATGTCCCAGCCTGATTCGTAGAAGTCGACCGCAAGACGATCCAAGAGTTGAGGGTTGGAGGGTGGTTGGCCCTGCCCTCCAAAGTCTCCTAGGGAGCGAGAGATTCCCGTGCCGAAGAAGAGGTAGAAGAAACGATTGGCGGTGACACGAGCGGTGAGTCCTCCCGTGCCGTTTTTTGTATCAGTGAGCCAATTGGCGAGATCGAGGCGCGTCTGGCGCTCCTCTTTTTTGATCTGGGGCATGAAGTGGGGGACGGAAGCTTGCACGATCTCGCCTGATTCATCGAGCCAGTTGCCTCGGGGGAAGATGCGGGATTCGCGGGGCTCCTTGAGCGCGACGGTAATCATGGTGCGCCGGGCGGAGGATTCGACCTTCTTGCGTTGGGCTTCGGCTTTCTTCCACTCAGCGAGTTGGTCGCCAGAGATGAATTTGGTGAGGGCGTCGTTGGTTCGTTTGAGGGCGGCTTCGGCGTCCGTTTTCTTTTTGGAGTTTTTCTCTCGTTTTGCGTGTGCGTCCCGGCTGGCGGATTCCGCAACGAGACGGGCGATTTCGTTGCGCTCGCCTTTTGAGAGGTCGGTGAGTTTCTTGTTAAGGGAGTCGAGTTGCTGATTCTCTGCGGCGGTTAGGACGGGGATTTCCGGAGGGCGATTGGTGGGGAGGGAGTTGGTTCCGGCGCTGAAATGCTGTTCGTCGTCGATGTCGGCAAAGAAGGCTCCCAGGGTATGGAAGTCCTTGGCGGTGTAGGGATCGTATTTGTGATCGTGGCATTGCGCGCAGCCCACGGTGGCTCCCATCCAGACGGCAGAGACGTTACGGACGCGGTCGGCTTGGTAAATGGCGCGGTATTCTTTTTTCTGAAGCCCACCTTCGTGAGTGGTTTGAAGCAGGCGATTATAGCCGGTGGCGACGCGTTGGTCTTCGGTGGGGTTTGGAAGGAGATCGCCGGCGAGTTGTTCGCGAGTGAATTGGTCGAAGGACTTGTTCTCGTTGAAGGAATTGATGACGTAATCGCGGTAGGGCGAGATCCGCTGATCTTGATCACCGTGGTAGCCCACGGTGTCGGCGTAGCGGACGAGATCGAGCCAATAAATGGCCATGCGTTCACCGAAATGCGGAGAGGCGAGGAGGAGATCGACTTCGGCCTCGATGGCGGATTGAGGAGTAATTTGGTAGGCCGTTTTAAAGCGGCGAAGGTCGTCGGGCTTTGGTGGAAGTCCGGTGAGGTCAAAATGGAGCCGTCTGAGCAAAGTGACCAGATCGGCATCCGGGGAAGGTGGAATTTTTTCATCCTCAAGTCGTGCGAGAATGAATTGATCGACCCAGTTGACGGGCCAGTCTTTCGTTTTTACTTCGGGAGTTGGGTGCGCGATGGGAGATTTGTAAGTCCAGGGCTCGTCATATTTTGCTCCTTCGGTGATCCATTGACGGAGCAGTGATATTTCTTTAGGAGTAATCTTTTTGTGAGTCTCCGGTGGAGGCATGATCTCATCGGGATCAGAGTCGAGGATGCGGGCGATGACTTCCGAGGCATCGGGCTTTCCTGGTTCGATGGGGATTTCGAATTCGCCTCCTTCGGTCGCCCCCTCATAGGTGTCGAGACGGAGGTCGGATTCGCGGTGTTTTTCGTCCGGGCCGTGGCAATGGAAGCACTTATCGGAGAGGATGGGGCGGATATCGCGGTTGAAATCGACTTCGCCAAAGACCGGAAGCGGAAGAAGGAGCACGAAGGCGAATGATTTCATGGGAAGGTTGTGACAAATTTGGAGAGGGAAAGCAGGGGAAAAAATGGAGGGATTGCGCTGATTGCTTACAAAGGGACACAAAAAAGCGACCTCCTGTGAGGTCGCCTTTTCGTTCGGGGTTGAAATCCCTATGATTCTTCTAGCTTCTCCGGCGCGCAACGAGAGCGCTCAGGCCGAGAAGTGCCAGAAGTCCAGTCGCGGGTTCAGGAATGGTGGCAGTTTGGCCAGAGAAATTGGTGGGAGTCGCGTTGGAGTTGATCGTGAAGGCGGAGCGGTCAGTGTTCCCGATCAGACCGTCAAGAGACTGCGTGCCGTCGAGCGGAAGCGAGTCGATATCCAGAAAATCTTGACCATCGAAATCAAGGTAGTTTCCCAAATCGGCCTCCAAGAAGGAGCACGGTGTTTGACGTAGGAGCCGGGCCGTTGCTGGGGAAGATATACACACCTACGATGGCGTTGACGTTATTTCTCAACCAGAGTTCATGTCCATTGAGGTTTTGCTGGTTGTTGCTTGCGGTGAACAGTTCGACGAACTGCACCGAGCCATCAGAGTTACTGTAAATTTCCTGAATATCGTAGAGATGGAAGCCCGTTTGCGCTTGCGTGAGGGCTGAAGCGGTAAGTGCGGCGAAGACCGTGATGAGGCGGGGTTGGAGCATTGTTGTCATTTTTTTTAATTAGTGAGTCGGACAATATTGGTAACGAAATTGGCGGGGAGTTGGATGCATAGGAAAAAACAATAACGATCCGAGGATCGTTGTTATGGGATTGGGGTGAATCTGATCGCCTCGGCTTAGCCATGACTACTCAGGAGCGTGCTGAATCTGGATGTGGCGGTATTCCATCTGCCCGCGGTCACCTTCGAGGCCGAGGGGGCCGTTCTTGGGGATTTCTAGAGCTGCTTCGAGGACTTCGCCGTTGCAGGTGCAGTGGGCGGTGGGCGGTGGTGCCTTTGACGGTAATGACGATGTCGTTCCAGTCGAGGGGCTTGGGTTGAGTAGGCGATACGGCAATCGCCTGTCCTTGGGGGCTTCCTCCTCCGCAAGGCTACGGTGCGACAGGTGGTTGGGGACGTAGGCTTGGAATACCCAAGGGGGCACACCGAGCCACGCGCGATATTTGGAATCGGTTTCGGGATATGTGGACTTTTTGGGGGGCTTCTGCTCTTCTCCGGCCATGTCTGAATCTTCTACGACTCCTCTCTATATCTGCGGGCCGATGGCTTCGGGGAAATCTGCTTTGGCGATCTCTCTGGCTAAGGAGTTAGGGGGGGAGATTGTGAATGGAGATGTCGCGCAGGCTTATAAGGGGCTTGAGCGTTTGAGTGGGACAGCCGCTGATTGGAAGCAGGCAGATGCGGCGCATCATTTGTATGGGGTAATTGAGCCGACTGAGAATTGTGATCCCTTGGCGTTTCGTAATTTGGCGGTTCCGGTGGTTGCGGAGATTCAATCGCGGGGCAAAGTGCCGATTGTGGTGGGTGGTTCTGGAGTTTATTTGAAGACGTTGACGCATGGGCCGTCATCGATTCCGGAGCGGGATGATGCGCTGCGTGCTAAGTTCGAGGAGCGGAGCAATGATGATTTGGCAGAGGAGCTGAAGGGGCTCGATCCGGAAGGGGCGGCGGCGACTGATTTGAAGAATCGTCGTTATCTGATTCGGGCGCTGGAGATTTGTTTGCTCTCGGGGCAGAAGATGTCGGTTCTGAAGGCGGAGCAGTTTAAGAAGTTTGATGAGATCACGCTGGGTCTCCGGGGGCTTTATCTTTTGTGGGATAATGACAACGCGAAGCAGCGGATTAGTTCGCGCTCGATGCAGATTTTGGAAAAGGGTGGAGTTGATGAGGTGAAAGCGCTTCGTGAGACGGCGTCGGAGACGTGCCGGAAGACGATTGGATTTTCGGAGATTGAAGAGCACCTCGATGGCAAGTTGACGCTGAAGGAGTGTCACAAGGGGCTTCATACGAGCACGCGGAGGTTTGCGAAGAGGCAGCGCTCTTGGTTGAAGAAGGAAGCTTGGCTTAAGGATGTGACTTGCCCGTTTCCCTTTGATGCGAAGTTTGCCTCTCTTTGAGGAACTGCTGGGAGTTGATCCGCCTGCGAAGCTAAGCGGCGGGGCGCCACGGCTCCTTTTTGAAAGGGTTGTGGTGGCGGGTGCCGCCAAAGAAATTGTCGTTGCGTTTTTCGGAGCCCACTAGCGCGGCGCTTGGGGGTAAGGCGTAGCGCTCGTCATCGCTCGCACGGACATGCCGATGACCCAAACATGGTGAGATACTGTTGAAAGCCCAGAGGGATCGTCCGGAGGATCGCTGCGCGAAGAATAGTGAGGAGTGAATGGTAAAGGCTTGGATTCCATAGAAAACGGCTTCGGTTTCCCGAAGCCGTTTTGGAAGAATGAATGTTGTTTCGCCTACGCGAACAGAGGTTTCATGTGGCGGTCGAGGAGGTTGCTGGTGACGCACTTGGAGATGACTGCTTCATTTGCTTTGAGGGCGTCGAGGTAGCGGTCTCCCATTTGGGCGGCGATTTTGAATCCGACGTGGAGGAGCTGGCGGACGTTGGCGTTGTAGCCGGGGTTGCTTTGGTCGTGCGTTAAGGCGCTGACGTATTGCTCGCTGGTCCAGCGATTGACTTCCTCGGCAGTTGGGAGCTGGGAGTGGTCGATGTCGATGACGGTGGCGTAGGGCTCGCAGAGGGCTTCCTTTTTCTCGAGGGCCTTGGCGTAGATTTCTTTGGCGAGGTCGAGTGCGTCTCCACCTGCGGTGGCGAGGCCGATGACTTCTTCGAGCCAGTTGGTGCCAGCGGTCTTGATGTGGAGGCCGGCGCCGGAGCGGGCGATCGCTTTTCTGATCGGGCCGTAGATCGAGAATTTATCGGAGCCGGAGTGCACGCTGAGCTTGAGGGTCTCGGGGAGGCCGTAGGCTTTGATGGCGTGCGCGAGGACTGCGAGGTCGTCGTTGAATTCTTGCTCGAATTGGGCCACGTCGCCGACGTAATCAACACCCTTATTAAAGCGGCCGGTGAACTTGGGCGCGATAGTTTGGATGGGGATGCCTTGGTCGGAGATGGCGGCGAGGATGATGAGCATCTCGGCGGGGACCTGAGGATTGTCGGTTTCGTCCATGGAGACTTCGGTGACGAAGTCATCGGTGCCGCCTTTTGCTGCGACAATGTGGTCGTAGATCGCTCGGGCCTTTTGGGTGGCTTTGAGGAATTGGTTGGCGGTTTTTTCGACAAGCTCTTTTGAGATTTCAAGTGGGGCGTCGATGCCTTCGACTTTCACGGAGCCGATGAGCTCGGGGTGATTGGCGATGAAGGCTTCGACGTCGGCAGGAGCGGCGGGTGAGCCGATGTCGTCTGCGACGTCGAGGGTGAAGAAGTTACACGGAGCGACGAAGCGGTCGACGGTGGAGAGGTTGATGTGGTCGGCATCGAGGAGGTATTCGCCGGTCCAGCCGAGGTCTTTGACGGCGGCGTCTGCGGCGTCGCGGGTGGTCTGGGGCTCGGAGCCAATAATTTCGTGCTCGCGGTTGGACTTGTTCCAAGTGGGGCAGATGTCGACGCCGAGTTCTTTGGCGGCGATGAAGGCTTGGAGTTGGGCGTGGGCGCCGTGGGCGAAGCGATCGCCGACGCCGAAGGTGTACTTTGGGCAGATTTTCATGAGTGTAATTGATGGTTTGGTTTTAGAATTTTTTTGGTGAAGCGTCGGCGAATTTTGAGTTGTGAATTGCTTGGTTGAGGGGGCTATTTGATTCGTCGAGGAGGGAGGTGAGTTTTTGTTCGGGGACGATTTCGGTTTTGATGAGGAGGCGGAGCCAGTAGTGGGTTTCGCGTGCTTCCTCGATGTTTACTCCGATAGATGTTCCCGAGCGAAGGAGCTGATTTGCAAGGGTTCGGGAAACTCCAGGTTGGTTTTCAAGTTGTTTGCAGAGCTTTACGATCCGAACTGCAAAATCGAATGATCGTTCACGAATTTCTGTTGGTTACTCAGTCATAAATCCATCACTTTCTACTCATCATTCACTATTATTAGGGCTTTGATGGCTCCGGTGGCGGGGTCGGTGAATTTGTCGAATCCTTCGGGGACCTCGGTGATGTCGAGGCGGTGGGTGATCCAGTTTTGAAGGTTGATTTTCTTTTGGCCGAGGATGTCGATGATTTCGGGGAAGTCGGCTGGGAGGGCATTTCTGCTGGCGATGACGGAGAGCTCGCGGCGGTGGAAATGGGGGGCCTGCGGGAAGGTGATGTCCTGGGCGGTGATGCCGACGTAGACGACGCGGCCGCCGACGGCGGCATATTCGAAACACTGGACCATGGAGCCGGCGTGTCCGGTGGCGTCGATGATGACGTCGCAGAATCCTCCTTCGGTGATTTTTTCAATCTCGGCGAGGTGGGAGCCATCGGCTTGAGGCTGGATGGTGTGCTCAATGCCGAGTTTTTCGGAGCAGAAGTCGAGTCGGTTTTGGGCGAAATCGACGACGAGAACTTTAAGGTCCATGAGTTTGAGGAACTCGAGGGCGGCGAGGCCGATGGGGCCGGCGCCGATGACCATGACGGTTTCGCCGGGTTGTGGATTGCCGCGCTTTACGGCGTGGTAGCCGATGGCGAGGGTCTCGACGAGGGCGAGTTCATCGTAGGAAAGATCGTTTCCGGGGTGCAACTTGTGTGCGGGGACGGTCCAGTTCGATTTACGAAGTCCGCCTGATTGGTGGACGCCGACGACGGAGACATTCGAGCAGGCATTGGAGTGGCCTTTTTTCGAGGGGATGGACTCGGGGTCGTTGAGGTAGGGCTCAAGGGCGCACTTGTCGCCGGGCTTCACGTTGGTGACGCCCTCGCCGACGGCAACGACTTCGAGGCCGAGTTCGTGACCGGGAGTGCGTGGGTAGGCGAAGAAGGGGAATTTACCGAGGTAGCAGGAGAGGTCGGTTCCGCAGATGCCCATGCGATGGGTGCGGACGAGGGCCTCGCCGGGAGCGGGCGCTTCGACGTCGGGGAGATCGACAGGGGTGATTTTTTTGACGTCGGTGAATTCGATTGCGTAGGACATGGGGAATTGAGATTTGAACACGAACAGTGAGATTTGAACGTGCTTGGTTGCGGGACTTTGGTCGTGGATGATGGAAACCACGAAAGAAACGAAACTTGGTTGAGGGAGCTTGCTAAGCGAGGCGGCGGGGGCGCCGCAGCTCCTTTAGTTGTTTTCGGGGAGGCCTTCGGGGTGGCCAAGGTTTTTAACGGGGGCGAAGATTTCGTGGACTTGGGCGAGGAGAGATTGGTCGATGGGTTCGGCGAGCCATTGGGCCCATTTTGCGACGTTTTTGGGATTTGCGGAACCGGCGACGGTGGAGGCGATGTCGTCGTGACCGCAGGAATACTGAAGGGCGAGCTGGGCGATATCGACGCCGTTGTCATGACAGAGTTTGGCCGCGGCGCGTGCGGCGGTTTTGACTTCTTCGGGCTCCTTAAGCCAAACAGGGAGTTCGGCATTGGTGAGGAGACGGGCAGAAAAAGGTCCGGCATTGATTGCTCCGAGTCCTTTTGACTTGAGGCGGGGGACGAGGTCGTCGGCGAAGCTGGTGTTCTGCAGGGTATATTGATTGTAAGAGAGGACGCAATCGATGTCGTCTTCGACGTGATCGAGGACTTTATTGAAGCAGGCTAAGGGGTAGCAGGAGAAGCCGATGGCGCGGACTTTTCCGGCATTCTTAGCTTCGATCAAAGCGGGGATCGTTTCCTCCCAAAGCTGGTCCAATTTCACGAACTCAACATCGTGGAGGAGGACGAGGTCGAGGTAGTCGGTGCCCATGCGGTGCATGGAGACGTGGAGTGATTCGTCGACGCGTTTTGCGGAGAAATCGAAGTGGGTTTCGGAATAGCGGCCGAGTTTTGTGCCGAGCAGGTAGCTGGAGCGGTCGATGCCCTTGAGAGCCCGGCCGAGCATGACCTCAGACATTCCGCGGCCGTAGAAGGGGGAGGTGTCGATGAAGTTCATCCCGAGATCGAGCGCGGTGTGGACGGCGCTGAAGGCTTCATTGAGATCGATGGAGCGGAATTCAGCGCCTAGAGAGGACGCTCCGAAGGAAAGGATGGGGAGTTCGAGTCCGCTTTGGCCGAGAGGGCGAGTTTCCATAGAGACGAAATATTGATTGAGGATAAAAGGCTGGGAGAGATTTGTCTGACTGATTTTGAATGGGAAGGAAAATTCGGCAAAATGCGTGTGAATAGGGCGAAGACGTTCAATGTCGGAAAAGAGAGGTTTTTTTTCAATTTTTTGGGGAATGAAATGGTCGATTGAATCAGCTGGGATCAGTAATTCCTCCCTTGCAGGAGGGATGAATTTTTGGAGGCTATGCCATATGGAGCAACGCACTCTGATGCCTTGGGGAAAGGTGGGTCCCCAATTTAAGAAGTCTTATAAGAGGGTAAGGATGCTGGTCGATCTCGACCTCTGATTTGCTGCACTGCGTCGATAATTGCCCCACAGATGCGCCTGTCTTCGACGATCTACTTTGCCTGCACGAATCACTGCGGGGTCATCGGCGGACAGAATTGGTATGACAATGTCTGTAAGATAGAGAAGGTGACTTCATGAATCCCGAATCCGCTGTGCAACAACTCGCAGCGACGCTGCTCGCGCGCGAGGTCAACCCGGAGCTTCTAGCAACCCTGCAGGAGCCAGCGACCGCCGCCATTCTGAAGCAGCTCGAGCCCTCGTGTGCCGAATTGTTAGGAAGGGAATGGACCAAAATAGATTTCGATGATGCCGCGGTCGAATTCTGTCGCCTCTTTATTCTTGAGCCCAAGGTTCCGGCACGGGCGGCTGCTTACTTTGAGGAGAAGGAACTAGAGATCGCGAGCCGCATCCAGTTCATGCTCGATAACGGCCTCCTCGAAATCCCCGAGGGCTTCCAGACGCTCTCGCCTGACCACATCGCAATTCTGCTTTTAGTGCAAACCACGCTCGCCGGGGAAGACGCGGTGCAGTTTAAAAAAGACAACCTCAGCTGGCTTCCCGAGTTCGCGCGGAAGCTCGCCGATCAAAGTGAGCATCCGTTTTATCAACTGGTGGCCAAGCTGATCTCGCTTTCATAGCGTAGCTGAGGCTCTTAGCCTCAGTCCCCGCCGACAACCAAGCCGCTTATTGGTCGCTGGCGTTCAGGTCAATCTGGGATCGAGTTCAAAGGGAGTGGCCTTCCCGAATTTGATCTTCGAAAAATCAGGGTGTTCGGGATTCAGGAGATAGTTCTCTTCAATCTGCATGACTGCGCTGGGCACCGCCAGCACTGCCGATCTTTTTGACCGCAGCCAGTCCCCGCCGTAGATCTGGGTGCTTGCCATGATTTCTTGTCGGTCCCATCCCTTGGGGAGATCCTCTACCTTCGGAGTTTCGATCAGTTTTCGATCAATCGTGACCTGAAAATAACTGAAGAGCCGCATGAGCGTCGCGTGATCCTCGATGTGGACAAAAAGCTCCAGTGTCGCGAGCGAGAGACTACTTCCGAGATAGACTATACGCGAACCGACGGGGTTCCATCGGCCTCCGGTGAGACGCGCGCCTTCGCCGGAAAAAGCGCTTTCGGTATACTTCGTTTTCGTGATCCGGAAGCCCGAGACCTTCATGAGAAAACCCCGTGCTCGATCCGGCCCAGGAGATTCACGACCTCCGCTGCTCCGGGCTCGGTATCACAGAATTCGAGGGGGCTTGCCCCACCCAGAGCACGCTTTCCGCTCTTGAACCAAGTGCGTGCTTTTTTGAGATCCTCAAAGACCTCCAGCGTTTTTTGAAAAGCGGCCGCCACCCGGAGGATTGCTCCTGTCTCATCTGGCTTGAAAGTCGTCCGCCGTGCAAGGGTCCGGCTCGGAATCCCGACGACGCTCGCGAGAAAGTCTCCGGAGATCCCAGTGATTGATTTAAGCTGCTCGAAGGCCGCCTTTGGAAGCCCCTCATGGATCGCACGCCGCACGGTCTCGACCGATGACTCATCGGGCGCGCAGTAGCGCCGCGTGAGATTACTCAGCACCAGCGGGTAATAAAACCCGTGCCCGCTCAGAGGATTAATGAGCCAGACCTGCTTCTTTCGCAGGAGCTTTGGCGCATCCACCGGAACGAACTCCACTAAGAGGAAGTCTCCTTTCTCAAGAACTCCCGCTCCGTTGGAAACTATTCCTTCTTCTGCCATATGGATATATTTAACACGCCAAATGGCAGGTAGCAAGATTTTCTTCATCTCCGCAGCCCTCTGCTTGTCTTGATCGTGATCGTTTATTTCTTCTTGGCTGGCATGAAGCTGCCGGCGCCGGGGGTGAAATCCCAGCGAGTGGTTTTCTCGCCGAGTTTTTGGAGGAAGGCTCCGGAGGAGAAGGCGAGGAAGAAGGAGTCGTCTCCGGGGGTGTTGCGGGTGCGGGCGTAGACCTCCTTCATGGCGGGGATCGCCGGCTTGGCGTAGTTGCCGAGGAGTTCGATGGCACGGCAGGACCGCAAGGCGATGGCCCAGGTTGGGTTGTCGAGTTCCTTGATGAGGATCTTGAATGATTGATCGCGATGAGGCTTCAGTGCAGCGAGCCAGCTGGCGGCTTCGATGCGGATTTCGGCATTTGGATCGTCGAGGAGGGTGGCGGCAAGTTCGAATGGGGGATTTTCTGAGCGGTCGTTGCGTAGGGCGATGAGGCCCCAGAATCTTTCCATGGGGTTGTTAGATTTGATGGCTTTGCGGGCGATCTTTGTGCCTCGTCCGACGGAGTCTGCTATTTTCCAGACGCCGCTCAGGTCTGGTTTTTGATCGCCGATGGCTTTACCGTTCTTCTGAATCAAGTTTGCCATCATGCCTTCTGGAATGAAGAGAGTATCGTGGGTTTCCTTGCGCAGTTTTTCGAAAGCACGGGCGGCTTCTGCGAGTGCCTTGGCATCTTCTTCGGTGAGCTTTTCTTCAGCGATGTTGCGCAGGTTTTCTGGGTCGGCAAGGCAGTCGTAGAATTCAACCGGAGCACGATAGGCGGAAAGGTAGTGAGTTTGAGCCCGGTTCATGCGCATGCCGCTGAATTCGAAACGGTGAAGCTCGCTCCGGATTTCGCCGAGGTCGGAGAAGGTGGACGCTTGGTTCCAACCGTAGTGGGGGTAGAAGTTACGAATGTAGAGCCAACGGCCGTTTCGGACGGAGCGGGCGCAGTCGAAGACTTCATCGACACGATCGCGGGCACCGTAAACCCACTCGCGAGCGGGGGCTTTGCCGATGACGCGATGATTCGACATGGTGGCGGGAGGAGTGATGCCGGCGAGGTCGAGAACGGTGGGGGCGAAGTCGATGAAGGAGACGAGGCGGTCGGTTGTTGCTCCGGGTTTGGCGTTTGCGAGGTGCTGCCATTTTTTGGGAACACGGATCATGAGAGGGACACGCATTCCCGAGTCAGTGAGGACGCGCTTGTGGCGGGGCATGCCCGAGCCGTGGTCGGAGTAGAAGAAGACGATGGTGTCTTGAGCTAGTCCGTCTTCCTCGAGTTCTTTGAGGAGGCGTCCAACGTTATGGTCCATGACCGAGACGCAATCGTGATAGCGGGCGAGTGATTTACGAATGGACTTGGTATCGGGATAGTAAGAGGGGACCCGTAATTTTGTGGGGTCGTGAATTTTGCCGGGGGAGAGTTTTGATTGAATTTCTTTTTGGAAGACTTGGTGTGGCCAAACCATGGTGCGGGATTGGTGGCTGGTCATGTCGTTGAAGACGGCGAAGAAGGGTTCTTCTTTTGTGCGATTTCTCCAATGGGCTTTGGCGCTGGAATCGTCCCAGCAATCTTCCACGAGGCGGTCGGCATCGGCGGAGTTGTAATCTGTTTTGACGTTGTTGGTGGTGTAGTAACCGGCGTCGCGAAGGTATTCGGGAAAGCCGCGGGTGCCGGCGGGAAGAGGGAATGCGGAGCGCATTTGGCCCGTGCCGGTGCTGGTGGGATACATTCCGGTGATGAGGCAGGATCGGGATGGAGAGCAGACGGGATAGGCGGCGAAGGCGTGAGTGTAGAGGAGACTTTCCTTGGCGAGGGCGTCGATATTGGGCGTGTAGGCATCGGCGTCACCGTAGCAACCGAGGGTCGGGCTCATGTCTTCGGCGACAATCCAGAGGATGTTGGGCTTAGCGAGAGAGGTGGTCTCCTTGGCGAGTTTGCGGGCGCGGATGTTGCGGAATTTGACAGTGCCCCCTTTTCCGTGGTGCTGGATGGCGAAGTAGCCTTTGAGTTGCTTCTCTTCTCGGAGGTCCGAGACAGGTTCTCCGTTGACCCAAGTTTGGACGTGGTCGCCTTTCGCGATGACGCGGAAGTGGTTCCACTGTCCTTCCTTCAGGGTGCCCTTTTTTTGGCTCAGCCAGCCGCCGAGTCCAATGCCGTAAACTCCGCCGGGGATCTTGCGGTCGATTTCAATTTGGTAACCTTTGGGTTTTCCTTTGGCTCCCTGGCATCGGAAGGCGAGGCCGGAATTGAATCCGGGTTCATCGGGGAGGAAGACTTCGAGTTCGGCTTCGAAGTCGGCCATTTCGATCGTGGTCGTGACCCAGACATTGGTTTTCGAAAGGAGGTGGAGTTCTCCATCTTTGGCTTCGAAGCTTTCGACCTTGGCGCGGGGTGTCCAGCCGTTGGTGGTTTTGCCGTCGAAGAGGTTGATCCACTCGGCGTGAGCGAGGGAGCTGGCAAAAAGAAGGATGGCTAGGACTTTCATCCCGCCATCCCATCTGAATCCGAGGCCCAGGGCCAATGAATATTCTAATTGTCGTCGCGAGAATGAATTACATCATCTCGCTCCCGCATTGGGAAGAGTCCCTGTTTTTAGGCTCCAATTAAGCGAGGGCTTCTTTGATGGCTTTGATCTCCTGGGCGGCGCAGGCGTCTGCGTCGGGCTTGGGGAAGACTTCGGCGGAGAGGTAGCCAGTGTAGCCGACTTGCTTGAGGGCGGCGACGATGGGGGCGGTGTCGGTGTGGCCCATGCCCATGGCGTTCCGGTTAGAGTCGGCGAAGTGGACGTGGCCGGTGTGCTTACCGGCATCGATGATCGCTTGGGCGACGTCGGACTCTTCGATGTTCATGTGGAAG